>MDSV01198112.1_pt1 | contig 24624 bp, 13 predicted proteins | sample 810851 | NCBI WGS metagenome assembly MDSV01 (sample SAMN05326640, study PRJNA326480) | marine metagenome | isolation source: seawater | place: Atlantic Ocean: North East | collected 2012
ACCTGTTCTCTCGAGATGGAGATTTCCTTGTCCTCGCGCTCGTCGAAAACCTTCCGCCAGTACGTGGGGTCGTCCACCATCTGCAGCAGGTGGTCCAGATGGTCGACGCGCGCGCGCTTCAGAATCTTACGACCGTCCGCATCGTAACCGATGTGCTCTTCGTCGCGGAACCATTGGATGGGCACGTCGCCGATGGTGTTCTCCATCGCGACTGACCGCCGACGCTCGGCTGGCCTGCGTGTGCGTGCGCGAGAGGACGCGCTGCCGTTTCCGCGCGCCTCGGAGTGAGCGTGACAACAAATAGCGGCGGTGTCGGCGGCGCCGCTTCAGTTTTCTCGGCCTTGGCCAAAACGAAAATATGGGAAAAATCGGCGATCCGTGACTCGCCGAAAAAAACACAGTGTTTGTACGTATGGGCATTCAGTCAGCCCGCAATCGACGATGACGATCGTCATTTTAGCAAGTTGCTCGTGCAACTTTTGGCCATCCGGCTTGTTTCTCAAGGTGCCAAAGCGAAGGACGCGCGGGTGAGGTGTTGAGGAACCGACCATGCGGAGTGCACTGCTGCTGCTGGTCGCCCTCGGGACCCTATGGTCCGTCGAGTGCGCGCCTCGAGGCTCCGACTACGGCGCTTCCTACGGGTACCAAGGTACGAGTCTCGCTTTTTTTTCATCCCAAGGCAACAACGGCACGATTTCGCGCGTGACGACTGACGCGATCCACCCCCCTCCCCCGACGCAGCCCCCCCCGTGCTGAGGGCGATCGCGCCCACGGCCGGGCCGAAAGAGGGAGGCACCACGCTGACGATCACCGGCAGCGGGTTCCGTCGCTCGAAGAACCTGAAGGTACGCCTCCTCTCCGAGCGCGTTTTGAACCGAGCTGACGCGGCGAAGGGTCCGCGTGCTCTTCGAAAGCGGGGCTCTCTTCGAACGAGACGAACGCGCGACGCGAGTGCTGACTTGCGTCCCTCACGAACACCCCTCGCGCGCGACTTCGCGCGTGTGCGAACGGACGCGACGCGACCCTAAACCGATGACGACGCGTGACAGGTGAAGTTCTCCGCCGTCTCCCCCGCGACCGAGGTGGATGTCGTGCCGGCGACGTACGTGGACGCCTCCACCGTCTCGGTCGTCGCGCCGCCGCGCGCGGCGGCGCGCGTCGCGCACGTCGCCGTGAGCAACGACGGTGTCACCTACACGTCTCTCCCCGCGGTGCGCGCGGGTGGCGCCGGGACGTACCTGGACTTCGAGTTCGTAGGGCACGCACCGTGGGGACCGTGGCGGCTGGACAACCCCACCGTCTCCGGCGCCGGCGTGACGCCGGTGGAGGTGCGGCGGGCCGGCGGCCGCCTCGCCGACGGGTCCATGGAAGGGTCGGACTTTCACGCCAGCGGCCACCTGTTCTGCGCGTCCGGGACGTCGCTCCGGCGCGCGCACTCGCACTTCTCGCCCGTCGCGTTCCTCGGCGCCGCGGACGGCGTCGCCGCGGACACGGACAAGACCATGTCCGTGTCGGTGGGGGTGAGCGCCGCGTACGCCGAGTTCGTTCAGGCGGACTTGACGTACGAGGTGGCCGCGGCGGACGTCGCGGGCGTGGTAAAGTGGAAGTGGCGCAAGTGGGCCAAGGGCATGTTCCCGGGAGGGACGTTCTCCGAGCTCAACGATTTCTCCACCTCCGCCGTCGAGCTGGAGTACGGCGTGCACGTGTCGTTCGCGTCCGCCACAGGCAAGGCGGCGACGGACGTCTGGCGCTTCGACGCCGTCACAGCCAACCCGCGCGTCGCGCGGGGCGAGTACCTCTCGCCGCAGCGCGTCTCGTGCCCGCTCCCGCCGCCCGACCCGAGCGCGCCCGACCTGGACGCGGCCAAGGCGGGCACGCAGCAGGAGCTCAAGGTTTCGTACCGCGGCGAGTCCTCGTTTTCGGCGGTGACGTTCACGGACGCCGCGGGGGTCAAGACGGTGACGGGCGACCCGGCGCCGCTCTCGCGGACCACCGAGGCGCTCGACTTTGACGAGGACGTCAAGCTGTACGTGGAGGGGTACTTCGACGGCCCGGAGGAGTACACGTTCGAGCTCGAGATGACGAGCGCCTCGGCGTTCAAGTGGCGCAAGTACCGCGTCGGCGACGCCGCGTGCAAGACCACCACCACCGCGCCCTGGTGTAGCTGGAACGGCGCGGGGACGGTGAGCGTCCACCACCGCGTGCATCTCGCGCACGGCGCGTACGTGCGCTTCGCGACGCTCGCGGGCAAAGCCGCGGGCGACACATGGCGGTTCGACGCGTACACGTTCTGGTCGACGTCGCTCTCGCCCGTGACGGTCGCGGCGCAGGCGGCGACGACCGCGGACGACGACGCGCTGATGTACGCGGAGGGCGCGTTCGTGGGCGCCGCCGACGAGACGTTCGAGGTGGAGATCATGTCGGACGCCGGGACGTTCCGGTGGCGCGCCTTCGCGTCGGCGACGAGCGGGTCGGGCGTCGCGTGGACCGAGGACGTCCCGGTGGCGTCCAGCGCGACGCTCCTGCGCGACGGCGTCTCTGTGCACTGGCTCACGGCGCTGGGCAAGACCTTCGGGGACAAGTGGACGTTCACCGCGTTTGCGGGGCATGTCGTGACGGCGCCGGCGGCGTCGTACGTCGGAGCCGCGACGCCGACGGCGACCAACGCCGCCGGCGACGCGCGCGTGCCCACCGTCACCGGCGTCTACCTCGGCGCCGAGCGCGCGCGGATCCGCATCGAGATCGGTGGCACGTGCACGACGTCGTGCTCGGAGTTTCGGTGGATCAAAGAGACGCCCTCCGTGGCCTCCCCCGCGAACGCGGACGAGGCGGCGTACGTGACGTGGTCCGGCGGGTCGTTCAGCGCGCTGACGGCGATGGCGAGCCTCGAGCAGCCGCTCGCCGACGGCGTCAACGTCACGTGGGGACCCACGAGCGGGTACAAAGTCGGGAACACGTACACGATCGACCTCGTGCCGATGCCGACGTCCGTGCTGCCGGTGCGCCCGACCCCCGACCCGCTCTTCGAGGCGGCGAGCACGTACCACGACGGCGCCGGCGCGGCGCCCGCCAAGGACGCCGCGTTGACCATTGAATTCACGAGCGCGAGCGCGTTCAAGTGGCGAAAGGATACGGGGCCGTTCTCGTCGGCGCTCGACGTCGACGCCGACGAGCCGATCGCGCTCGGCGACACGGGCGTCAACGTAACCTTCTCGGCGGCGAGCGGATGGGTCGCCGGGTCTAAGTTCCTCGTGCCCCTGCGCACGCACATCCCGCACGTGCACAACGTGACCACCACGCACGGCGGCTCGAAGTCCGAATCGACAATCTCGCGGCCCGTCGCGGATGCGGCGAATTACGCCAACATGCCCAACCAGGGCTCGACGCTGAGCGACGTGCTGCCGATGAAGGGGAACGTCGGCTCGCACGCCATCCACGCGTACCCGGCGGCGGGCTCGCTCGCGAGCGGGAGCTCCGCCGTGCCCGCGGTCGGCTACGCCAACCAGGGCGGCGTGGGCCTGTCCAACATCATCAACGCCGTGCCCACGCACGGCTACCTCGCCGCCGACTACCCCACGGCGTACCTGAAAATCGTTGGTGCGGCGGCGGTGAGCGCCGTCTCGCATCTCGGCTATCTGGAGGACGACCTGACGGTGACCGGGACCTACACCGGCACTTCCTCGTACGTGTACCAGCTCGAGCCGCACGGCACGACGAGCCAGTTCCGCTGGCGCAAGTACGCGCTGGGCTCGACCGAGGCGGAGGCCAGCGCGTGGACGACGGCGAATGCCATCGTCACCGGCTCGTCGTCGACGGCGATTGACGAAGGTTTGTCGGCGACGTTCGCTTCCTCCGCCTACGCCGTCGGCGTGGCGAACCGCTGGACGTTCACCGCGAACAAGGGTCACACGTTCGTGTACCGCGATAGCGGGCGCGCGCTGTGGTCTGACGAGGTGGTGATCACCGGCGGCGTCCAGCCGCTGTCCTCGGGAATCAGCGTGCGGTTCGCTCAGGTTTCCGGATACGCGCCGGGGGACCAGTTCGTCGTGCGAAACCGCACCGTGGACTCGTTCGGGACGTACCTGGGCGACGCCGACGCGACGTTCGAGCTGGACGTGCTCGACCGCGCCGAGTTCGACCCGCCCGTGTTCCACCGCGCCAGCGCGAGCACCACCGCCGGGCTGCAGGCGGACATGACCGTCACCGGCACGTACGCCGGCCGGAGCACGTACGTGTACGAGGCGAAGATTGTCTCCGCGTCGGCGGGGGCGCAGTCGTCGTTCAAGTGGCGCAAGTACCTGCGCGGCCGACGCGACGGCGGCGGCCCGTTCGGCTCGGCGGCGCTCCCCGTGAGCCTGTCCCCGACGCTCCTGGACGACGGGACGTACGTACAGTGGGCGGCCATCTCCGGGCACACCGTGGACGACCGCTGGACGTTCGTCGCGCACGCGGGCGACGCGTTCCGGTGGCGCAAGGACGGCGGCGACTGGAGCGAGCCGCAGTCGATGACGAGCGTCGGCTTGGTGGAGCCGGACTTCTCAAACGTCGGGACGTCGAAGGCGGTGAACGTGGACCTGCGCGCCACGGGCGAGTACGTCGGCGCGGCGGACGCCACTATCGCGCTGGAGGTGCTCTCCGGGGGCGCCACGTTCCGCTGGAAGAAGCACGCGTACATGCCCCGCGCGGGGTCCGCCAACCGGACGAGCACCGAGGGCGCGTACTGCTGCGGCCCGGAGACGGTGCCGCTGGACTCGACGACGGATGCGGCGAGAGGCGTCGGGACGTGGAGCCCGGAGATGAACATGGCGGCGGAGCCGACGCTTCTAGGCGACGGCGTGTACGTCGCGTTCGTCTCGAGCTCGGGGTACACCGCCGGCGACGTGTACTACGTCCCGGTCAAGGCGACCGCGCACCACCGTCTGTCCGACGGCGTCGTCGTCGCGTTCGGCGGGGATTCGGGGTACTCCCCCGGCGACCGCTGGCGCGTCGCGGCGACGGCCGGGATCGGCGCGCGAGGCCCGCTGGGAGGGGGCACCGAGCTCGTCGTGAAGGGCTCCGGCTTCTTGCCCACGGACGCGCTGAAGTGCCGCCTCATCGACGCGCGCACGCTGGTGTCGAAGATCGTGGACGCGCGGTTCATCAGCGGCGAGCGCGTGGCGTGCGCCACGCCCCCGCACCCGCCGGACACCCTCGCCGACCCGATCTTCGTCGGCGCCGGGTCGTCGGCGCTCTCCGCTCGCGGCGCGTTCGCCGGGTCCACGTCCGTGACGTTCGCCGTGCGCATGGCCAGCGCGACGACGTTCCAGTGGCGCGCGGACCCGATCGGGGAGACCACGGGCGCGTGGTCCAGCGCGGGTTCCACGGACCCGGGGTCGCTCAAGCCGCTGGGCTCCACCGGCGTGTTCGTGACGTTCGCGCTCGGCGAGACGTTCGGCGTCGGGGACGAGTGGTTTTTTTCCGCGTTTTCGGCGAGCGACGCGACGAGCGCCGACGGCGGCGCGTCGACGGAGATTCAGCTCGGGTCGATCCGGCCGGGCGTGATGAAACACGTCTCCGTGAGCAACGACGGGGGCGTGAGCTGGTCCGCGGACGCGCACGGCGCGACGCGGTTCCTGTACTCGGACATCTACGTCTCGCCGTCGGGCGACGACGTCACCGGCGACGGCACGTCCTCGACGCCCTACCGCACCATCCAGCGCGGCATCTCCGCCGCGCTGAGCCCGTCGTCGCGTGCCGTCGCGAACGCCACGAACCGGGACGACATCGTGGTCTCCCCGGGCCGGTACACCGGCGCGGGGAACACCGGGCTCTTCACGATGGGCAAGAGCGTGATGGTGCGCGCGGCGCAGAGCGGGGAAGTCGTCATTGACTGCGCGGTGCGCGTCGCCGGCGCGGCGCGGTTCGGCGAGACGGCGCAATCCGCGGAGGGCGCGGGGAAGGTGAGCCTGGTGGGCGTGAACGTGGAGAACTGCGGGATGTGAGCCGAGTCTCGAGTGACACGCGCGCGCGCGTGTTGTATACAGTATATATCGTGTGAGTATCGTGTTCGAGAAGGCGCGAGAAGGAACGTCGCGAGCGCCGCGCGGGGTCTCGAAGCGCCGGTGCGCGGCGCGAAGCGCGCCGGTTCACATAGCTTGTAGACTACCCGACGCCCGACTGGCCGGCGCGATTAGAGTTGACCCGATTCTTTTCTCCGGGGTGGCGTCCCCGCGTGTCGAACACGAAACGAAGAAGAGCAGGCACGCCAGTGTTCGGCGCGCGCGCTTCGGGAGCGAGGGTTCGGCGCTGGAGTACACGCGCGCCTCGCGGGTTTAGGGTGAGCCGCGATGGCGTCGTGCGCGCTGGGATGGGCGACGCAGGCGAAGGTGTCCCGCGTCCGCCGGCCTGGACGCGTACGGGCGAGACATTTCGGAACAGATAAGCGCTCGGGAAGGCGTGTCGGAAGCGCGTCGACGTGTCGCGCGTCCATCGCCGCGGACGCGAACGCGCACGCGCGGGATGCGTCATCCGTGCGTACGTTCCTGAGCGAGCGCACGGTGGTGCTCACCGGCTCGACCGGGTTCCTGGCGAAGGTGTTCCTGGAGAAGCTGCTGTGGGAGCAGCCCGACGTGCGGAAGGTGTTCCTCGTCATCGCGCCGCGAGGCGCGCAGACCGCGGAGGACAGGCTGGCCAAAGAGATCATCGCCGCGCCTCTGTTCGATCGGCTCCGCGCGCGTCACGGCGCCGACTTCGAAGCCTTCGCGCGCGCCAAGATGGTGCCGGTGGCGGGCGATCTGGGCGTCGACGGGCTGGGCTTATCTCCCGAGGCTGAATCCGCCATCGTGGCGGAGGCGGACGTCGTCGTGCACTCGGCGGCGACGACGACGTTCGACGAGCGCTTCGACGTCGCCGCGAACATCAACACGCTCGGCCCGAGACGCGTTTTGGCCTTGGCGAAGCGGTGCGCGAATTTGAAGGTGATGTGCCACGTCTCCACGGCGTTCGTCAACGGGCTTCGCGTCGGGCCCGCCGCGGAGCGCGCGTTCCGCGTCGGCGACAGCGTCGCCGTCGAGCTCGCCGAAGGAGGAGGAAAAAAAACCGCCGGGAAGGCGACGCGGACGGCGAAGGGCGTGGATCCGTACGAGGAGGTGGCCCTGGCGTTCGCCGAGGCGGAGGCGTGCGACCGCGCCGAGTCCGACGAGGTGGCGTCCTCGCGAATGACCAGGCTGGGCTCGGCGCGCGCGCGCGCCAACGGGTGGCAAGACACGTACGTGTTCACGAAAGCCATGGGTGAGCAGATTCTGTCGGCGGAGCGTGGCGACGTGCCCTTGGTGATCGTGCGACCGAGCATAGTGGAGGGCGCGCTGCGCGAGCCGTTTCCGGGTTGGATCGAGGGCGTGCGCATGGCGGACCCCCTGATTCTGGCGTACGGCAAGGGTCTGATTCGGGGGTTCGTGGGGGATAAAGAGGGCGTCCTGGACATCGTCCCGGTGGACGCCGTCGTCAACGTCATGCTGGCGGCTCTCGCGAAGCACGCCGCCGGCGAGGATCGAACCTCGGATCGAACCTCGAACATGGCGAGGCTCGAAGCGAGGGACGACGCCGTCGCCGACGTCGCCGTGTATCACGTGGCGACGGGCACGTTGAACCCCCTGAACTTCTCCGAGTTCCTGCGCATCGTCTCCGGGCACTTCCGGGAGCGTCCGCTGGCGGACAAGCGGAGCGGCGCGTCCATCGTCCCGAGCGCCGACGCCGCCATCTTCCCCACGCGGCTCGCCTTCGAGGTGGACACGTGGCTGCGGCAGGACGGCGTGCGGTTCGCGGGCGCGTCGCTGCTAGAGAAGTTGAAGCCCGGGACGATGTCCAAATCGGACCGAAGGCGGAAGGTGGTGGCCAAGAAAACCTGGGAGCAGCTCAAAGGTATGGGCGAGCTGTATGAGCCGTACACCGCCTACGCCGCGCGGTTTTCGTCGACAAACGTGGTGGCGCTGCGGGAAAGCTTGTCCCCCGAGGACGCGCGCGCGTTCCCGTTCGAGCTCGAGACGCTCGACTGGCGCGAGTACCTGTCGTCGGTGCACATTCCCGGCTTGCTGAAGCACGCGCTCAGGATAGACTCGCGCGGCGCGAAGGCGAAGGAGGGCGCGAAGGCGAACGTCAGAGAGTAGAATTTACGAAAGTACAGTACCGTAGCTAATTTTATCACCACTATGATATTACGCCTACGCGCTCGTCGCGCTCGTCACTTCTTCTTGGCGTAGAGCCGCTGCAGCACTTGCAACGCCTCGCACGCCGGGAAGTTACTGAGGTCAAAATAATGCGGCGCGATCTCGATCAGCCACGCCCCCTCCACCGTCGTGCACGTCCGAATGTAGTTCTTCGTCGTCAGCACAAACTCGTTGTACACCACCCACTGCGGCTTGTTGTCCAGGCACGTCGACGGGTGCAGGGACACCTCCTGGTTATCCTTCACGGTGAGGTAGCTCCCCTTGCGCTCCAGGTGCGCCACCTGCATGAAGTACCCCGAGAGAATCGCCTTGCGGATGTTCAGGTAGTAGTCCCGGCTGGTGAACTCCGTGCTCTGCAGGTTCATGTTGTACCGGTTTGCGATGCGCATGAGCTGCGAGCGGACGTTGTCCGCGGATTTCATCGCGCGGAAGTTCAGGTAGTTGTTCCAGGCCCACTGGCTGTCCTCACCGTTCTGCTTGAACGCGTGGTACGCGTTCAGCAAGGTCAGGTGGTCCCCCTCCACGTGCGAGAACTGCGCTTTCGCGTCGTCCGCCTCCTTCTGCTGGTCGCGCGGCCGGATGAACGGGTTCGGCACCGAGAGCATCGCGGTGATGGTGAGAATCTCGTTGGCGCACTTGAACTGCGGCGAGACGCACACCATCTTCGCCAGTTGCGGGTCCAGCGGGAACTCGGACATGACCGTGCCCACCTGCGTGAGGTTCCCGTCGTCGTCCAGCGCGCCCAGGTAGTTCAGGAGCTCCAGCGCGCGCATCAGCGTCTCGGGCGCGGGCGGATCCATGAAGTCGAAGTGCACCAAGTCGTCGATGCCGAGCTTCTTCAACTGGAGCACCACCGACCCCAGGTTCGAGCGCAGAATCTCCGGGTACGTCTGCTCCTGCAGGTCCTTTTTGAACGACGCCTCCGTGTACAGGCGGAAACATTTTCCCGGCCGAGTGCGCCCCGCGCGCCCGGCGCGCTGGTGCGCGGAGGCGCGCGAGATGGGCGACACCAACAGCGACTCGACGCGGATTCGCGGGTTGTACACCTTCTGCTTGGAAAAACCAGGGTCCATCACGTACACGATGCCGTCGATGGTGAGCGACGTCTCGGCGATGTTCGTGGAGACGACAATCTTGCGCCCGGCGATGCCGTTACGCGGCGGTGGCGGCTCGTCGAAGATTTTCTGCTGCTGTTGCGGGGGCAGAGACGCGTACAGAGGCACGACCTTGACGTCCCCGACCTTGTCCCCCGCGTTGCCAATCTCGCGCCTGATCTTCATGCACGCGTCTTCGATCTCCTCCTCGCCGGTGAGGAAGATGAGGATGTCGCCCGGCGGCTCGCACGCGTGGATCTGCACGGCGGTGCGGATGGCCGCCTCCAGGTAGTCGCGCTCGGGGTCCTGCGTGTAGAAGATCTCCACGGGGTGCAGGCGCCCGGGCACGCGCATGAGTGGCGCCTCCAGGAAGTACCCCTGGAACTTCTCCGCCTCAAGCGTCGCAGACATCACGACAACCTTGAGGTCCTCTCGTTTCAGCAGCACCTCCTTGAGGAGGCCGAACAGCACGTCCGTGGCGAGCGTGCGCTCGTGCGCCTCATCGATGACGATGACGCTATATCGCGACAGCAGCGGGTCGGTCATGGCCTCGCGCAGGAGCATACCGTCGGTGGAGTACTTCATGAACGTCTTCGGGCCGGTGGCCTCCTCGAAACGAATGGAATAGCCAACCTCTTCGCCGATTGTCAAGTCCATCTCGTCCGCGACGCGCTTTGCCACGGACATCGCGGCGACGCGACGGGGCTGCGTGCAGACGCACATCTTGCCGTCCTTGGTGTACCCTGCCTCCACCACGAACTGTGGGATCTGCGTGGTCTTGCCGGAACCCGTCTCGCCGACCAGGATCAACGTCTGGTTCTTCGCCAGCGTCTCCGTGAATTCCTGCTGCTGCTGCCACACGGGCAGGTCCTTTCGTTTCTTCAGAATCTCGTAGTACTTGGGCGTGTACGGACGCCCGGTCCACGGATTGACGCCCCCGGCGCCGTCATCCTCGCCGTCAGTAGTCTTCTGCTTCTTCTTCTTCGATTCCGACATCGCCAGACACGGACTCCCAGAGACGTATCTGCCGCGCCGCGTCGAGTGAGGACGGCACGTGAAAACGAGCGAGTTTTTGGGCCAGCCGCCGCCGCCGCCAAAATCATCGCGAGTCTTTCTCGACTGCGCCAATCGTGCCACCTTTCCTGACTCGGCCTAGACACCGTCGGGCCACAGAGCGGCGCGCGTTTGACGTCTTTCCGCACACCCGACGCGGTCATCGGACTCGCGCGCTTGTGTTCACACCGGCGCGGCGCGGAGTTTGCGTTCGCGCGGTCATCGCCGGGAACGAGTGGGTCGTCGCGACCGACGACGACTCGGCCGAAAAAGCGCGTCGTCGATTTCGGTCGGCGTGATGAGCGCCGACGAGAGTTCGTCCAAGCCGAAGACCCCCACCAAGGAACAGGAGGAGGAGCTTTTGCCGGCTCTGTTCTGGGATGGGTCCGAGGACTGGATCAACGAAGACAACTGCGCGGATTTCGCGGCGTTGCAGAGCCTGAAGTACGACGACTCCACCCCCGAGGAGCGCGCGGAGGAGTACAAGAGGAAAGGCAACGACGCGCTCAAGTACAAGCAAAACAAGCTGTACGTGCGCAAGGCTGTGCAGCAGTACACGCTCGCGCTCCTCGAGACGTTCGAGGACTCGAAGCTTCGAGCCGTCGTGCACGGAAACAGAGCGCACGCCGCGCTGCTTTTGGGGAACGACGGTAAGGCGTTGGAGGACGCGAAGGCGTGCGTCGCGCTCGATCCGACAAACGTCAAGGGGTGGTTCCGCGCGGCCAAGGCGTCGTACGGCTTGGCGCGGCTCGGCGAGTGCGCCGCGCACTGTGAGCAGGGGCTCGCGCTCGAGCCCGAGAACCGCGACATTAAGGCCATATTGAAAGCAGCGAAGAAAGCCACGGCGAGAAGAGAAGAGAAGGCCCGAACCTTGGAGCGCGTGCGCGCGGAGACCAAAGCCTACCTGGCGCGCGTGCGCGCGCGGGGCGTCAAGCTCGGCCCTCCCGTGTTGGGCGCGGGCGAGCACTTCCCGAAGCTCGAGGAGACGGACGAGGCCGCGACGTACTGGGTGCTTTTCGTGTACCCGGAGGTGATGCAGACGGACATAATCGAGCGCTTCGACGAGCGCGCGACGCTGGGCGAGCAGGCGGACGAGATGTTCGGCGCGGGCGCGCCGCCGTTGCCTTGGGACGGCGCCGGCGCCTACGCGCGGGACCGAATCGAGTTGTACTACCAGTCCAACGCGGCGCCGGCGTACCCGCCCGATGTCCTGGAGGCGCGCGTGATGCAGGGATACGGCGGCGACGCCGCGGACGACTCGAGCGATAAAACGCGAGTCGAGCCGTGGCAGAAGCCCGCGATCGACCCGAGGGACCAGAAGATGGTTCCGATTGACGAGAGCAAAACGTTGGGTGAGGTGCTCGCTGAGGACGAGTGCGTGGTGCCCGGCCACCCCATCGTGTACGTCGTCGCCAAGGGCACGGAGTTCAGGGAGAAGTTCCTCGCGGGAGAGTGGGAGCTGTGAGACGCGAGTTTGGGCCGATCACTTCTCTGCGCTTGCCTTCGATGAAGAAACAACCGAAACAGGTCGTCATCCAACCCGCGCGCGCGCGTTCGACGTCCGCCGCGCTTTTCTCGCGGCGCCGTTTCGGTGACTTGCTTTTAGCGGATCCGTCAGCGCCCCGTCGTCCGACGTGTCCGGGATAACGCGTCCCGAAAAACCCTGCGCACAACAACATGCACGCCCTCACGTTCACCCCGGCCGTTCCGAGCGCCTTCCGCGCTCGTCCCCTGCGCCGCGAGCGGAGCGTGGTGCCCCGCGCGCAGCGCTCGTTCGTGGTGCGCGCGGACGGCGAGGAGATTGACCCCGACGAGGTGATGCTGGACATGGAGGAGCGCATGGAGAAATCCATCGACTCGATCCGCATCAACTTCAACACCGTGCGCACGGGCCGCGCGAACGCGGCGATCCTCGATCGAGTCGAGGTGGAGTACTACGGTGCGATGACCCCGCTGAAGTCTATCGCCAACGCCACCACCCCCGACGCGCAGACCATCCTGATCCAGCCCTTCGACAAGGGCGCCATCAACGATATCGAGCGCGCGCTCATGATGTCCGATCTCGGGCTCACCCCGAGCAACGACGGAAACGCGATTCGCCTCAACATCCCCTCCCTGACCGCGGACCGGAGGAAGGAACTCGCGAAGCTGGTGTCGAAGCTGGGTGAGGACGGCAAGGTGGCCATCCGGAACGTCCGCCGAGACGCGCTGAAGTCCATCGGAAAGCTGGAGGGTGTCGGCGAGGATGAAATCAAATCCTTCGAGGACCAGATCGAAAAGCTCACGGGCGAGTACGTCAAGCAAGTCGACGGCCTCATCAAGACCAAGGAGGAGGAGCTGTCCAAGGTGTGAGCTCTTGATGTCGGGACGGGGTGATGAAGCATCGGAGGGTTCTGTGGTGTCGGACCTCTGTCGCGACCTACTGCCGCGTGAGACACGCGGAGCTCGCGTCGCGTCGGTCCGCGTAACGCAGCCGTCGCGTCGTATGTATTAATTCTATTCTACGCGGAAGAAAGAAAATGTCGCGCTCCGCGTCCTGAACCGCCGCCCAAACGCCCCGGCGGGTTTCGCGCCGCGCGGGCGGGACGCGCGTTCGAACTCGAACACGCCGTAGTCCACGCCCACGGCGATCGCGTTCTCCAGCAGGCGCACCAGGAAAATCGCCAGCAGCGCGTACCACGTGCCCACGAGCCCGAAGCCCCCCCCCGAGGCTCGCGCGATGAACGCCGCCGCCAGCGGCAGGTTGGCGATGCTCGCGCCGGCGGCAAACACCATCCGCCCCGACGCGAAGATGAGCCCGTCCATCACGCACACCAGGGCGTACGCGAACACCGCGACGAAAACGATCGGCGCCATCGCGCGAACCGCCATCGCCACGTGCACGTCCGCGGAGAAGACGTGCGGGAAGGACACCAGCGTGAGGTAACACGAACTCGCCACGCCCAAGCCCAGCGCGCCGCCGCAGCACAGCAGAAGCCGCGCGCTGTCCTTGGCGAAGCGCCGCTCGGCGCGCGACGTCGTCTTTCGAAAGCCTCTCCGCGCGGCGACGGAGGCGAGCTCGCTCTGCGCGCAGGCGGAGAGCGGCTCGGGGCAGAACTGCGCGAGGGTCACCAGGCCCACCAGGACCTGGTGCGCCGCGACCGTGAGCGTGCCCATGGAGCTCGCCGCCGCGGTGGCCAGCGAGTACGCGGACATCACGCACACCGACCGCGTGGTGAGCGCGGCGCCAGAGGAGAGGAACGGTTTGGCGCGCCTCCACGTCGGGACCCGGAGACGCAACGTCAACCCGCTTTTTTTGGAGCTCATGTGCGCCACGAACAGCGCCGCGCCCACGTGCTGGGACAGGCACGTGCCGATGGCGCTCCCCACGATGCCCAGCCTCGGCGGGCCGAGCACGAGGTACAGGTTCACGAGCAGGTTGAGCGACGAAGTCGCCGCGGCGACGCGCAGCGGCGCGCGCGCGTCCCGCGCGCCGAGGCTCGCCGCCGTGCCGACGAGCGCGACGAGCGCCGCGGGAAGCGCGGCGGCGCGGATGGTCAGGTACGCGCGCGCGGGGACCATGAGCTCGCTCGGGGTGTACATGAGCCGCAGGATGTGCCCGCCGAACGCCATCAGCGCGGCTGAACTCCCGGCGCCGCACAGCAGCGCGAGCGAGAGCGCGTCCGAGACGCGGCGCGACTGCGTTTTTTTCGCGACGTCGTTTCGGTCGTCGCGCGCGCGGGACACCATCGCCGTGACGGAGACGGTGAAGAACTGGAACACCATGGAGACGAACCCGAAGACCGCGGTGTTGGGGCCGAGCGCGGCGAGGCCGATGGCGCTCACCTGCCCGACGCAGGCGGTGTCCACGAGGCTCATCAGCGGGTCCGCCAGCGCGGCGCCCAGCGCGGGGAGCGAGAAGGCCAGCACGCGAGACAACGTCAGAGGCGCGAGCGCCGGATGCGACGAGGACGGCTCCGCGTCGGGAAAGGGGGCGGACGCCGCGCTCCGCGTCCGGCCCGTCCGGATCTCGGCCTTCATAGTGGCCGCGGTGTGCGAAATAAAACGCCCTAAGCGTGCATCCTCGCGACACGCGCTCCGCCACCGAGCGCGTCGTCGGAAGTGATGTCAGAAGGTGCCAAGGGTGGCTCGGCACCGCCCACCGCGTTTTTGAAACGCGCCAGTCTGGGCGAGTGGGCGTCTGCGGTTGAGGGAAACCCCACGGAGTGCCCTCACCAGTTCCCTTCGCGCGCGCCGCTTCACCGGACGAATCGCGCGCGATGGCGGGACCGCGCCGTCTGAATGGGGCGCTCCTACTCGCGGTGTTGCTGCTGACCCCCGCGTGCGCCGCCATCGTCGCTGGAGACGGGTTCGACGCCGAGGACCGCCTGGTGCGTGCCACCCCATCGTCGTCTTCGGGACGCGTTCCCTCATCGAAACGACCGCCGTCGTTCGAGTTCTCTGACCTTCCGGCGCGTTCCCTTCGTCGAACGCCGTCGCAGGATTCGGCTTTCACCGGCACCGCGGAACAGAGTGACGACCACCTCGACGCCTCGCGCGCGGAGGACGAGCTCGACGCCTCGCGCGATGAGGACGAGCCCGTGTCCTCGGAGTCGGACGCGCACTTCGAGAAGACGCTCGCGGCGCAGATCGAAAAAGCGCTGGACAAGGAGTTCGACCGGGCCGATGAGGAGCAGAGCGGTGTCTTGGGCGAGGGCGCGGGCCGGTCGTTCAACGAGACCAAGGCTGCCGGCCAGCTGGAGACGGTCGTGCGCGTCAGCCGGACGGGCGGGGGTGTCGTGCACGAGGTGGTGGAGAGGGATGGCGATCTCGGCGGCGGCTTTCGCGACGGGCGCGGGAACGCGACCGGCGCCGAAGACCGCCGCTCGGAGTCGCTGTTCGAGCGCCTGGAGTCGAGCGCGAAGAACATCGACCGCGCGCTCGGGGGCAAAGAAGTGGATGAAGACGTCGAGCGGCTGGTGGACTCTCGTGACAACGAGTTTGTCATCTCCAACCCCAAGTCCGGCACGATGGAGTTGCAACAAGACCTGCGTCTGATCAGCGACTTGGTGATCATCCTCGTCGCGTCCGCGGCTGGCGCGATGGTGTTCACGCTGATGGGCCAGCCGCTGATCACCGGGTACCTCATCGCCGGCTCTCTCGTCGGGCCCGGCGGCTTCGGACTCGTCGTGGAGCTCGTGCAGGTGGAGACGCTGGCGCAGTTCGGGATCATCTTTCTGCTCTTCGCGCTCGGCGTCGAGTTTTCCTTCGCGCAGCTGCGGCACGTGCAGTCCGTGGCGGTGTTCGGCGGGTCCATGCAGATCGCGCTCATGATGCTGGTGTGCGGCGTCATCTCGGACTTCACCGGCGCGCCCAGCAAGGAGGGCGTCTTCGTGGGCGCGTTCCTCTCCATGTCCAGCACCGCGGTGGTGATCAAGTGCCTGGCTGAGCGCGGCGCCGCGCAGACGACGCATGGCCAGATCACAATCGGCACGCTCATCCTGCAGGACTGCACGGTCGGCCTGCTCTTCGCGCTGCTGCCCGTGCTCGGGGGCACGAACGGCGTGGGCGAAGGCGTGGTGGCGATGCTGCGCGTCGGCGTGCTGATGTGCGCCTTCTTTGCCGCAGCCGTCGGGCTCAGCAAGTCGCTCGTGGGGCGGCTGTTCCGCGCGGTGTCCGCGCGCGGCGTCGAGCCCGAGCTGTACCAGATGGTGGCCATCGCGTTCTGCTTGGTGGTGGCGTGGTCCAGCGAAAAGCTCGGGCTGTCCATCGAGCTCGGCGCGTTCGTGGCGGGCGTGATGGTGAGCGCGACGCCGTTCGCGGAGCAGACGCTGAAGCACGTCGAGCCGGTGCGCAACGTGTTCGCCGCGCTCTTCGTGGCGTCCATCGGCATGATCATGAACCCGTTCTTTCTGTGGGTGCACCTCGACGTCCTCGTCGCAACGCTGTTCGTCGTGATCGCGTTCAAGTGCTCGCTCATCACCTTGGTCGTGCGTTCGTTCGGGTACAGCACGCGCACGTCCTTCACCGTGGGCGTGTCCCTGGCGCAAGTCGGCGAGTTCTCCTTCGTGCTCCTCAGCCGAGCCTCCAACCTCGGTTTGGTGCAGAGGAAACTGTACCTGCTGCTCCTGGGGACGACCGCGCTGTCGCTCGTCGTGACGCCGGTGATGTTCCGATGCACGCCATACTTGTTGCGGTTCGCGTTTCTGGCGAGATGGATCAAGCGCGAGGAAGAGGACGCGGTGGAGCTGCAGGGGAGGGGGCCGCCCGCGTCGCCGAAAGTATGACGGCGCAGTTGTTAACAAAAAGCGTAGCCTTCATCAAACACGTCCTCGTCGATCGTCTCCTCACACAGCAGCGCGCCCCCCGGGGCACAGGCACCGTCCTCCGAGCGCTCGCATATCGATCGCCGCGTCTCGTCATCACCGCTCAGCGCGCGGGACCATGCTTTGAGCGGACATGGCGTGCATCATAAGAGAGGCGCTCGTTCGAGCGAGTCCTCGTGCGTCTCTCGGACGGGCCGGCGCATCGCGCCGCGCGCCCGCGCGAGCGTCTCGTCTCCGCGCGCGAAGCGCGGCGACGAAGGAGGCGGACTCGCCGGGCCTCGCGCCGAAGGTGCATTTCCTCGGCATAGGGGGTGCGGGGATGTCCGCGCTGGCGATCATCGCGCTGTCGCAGGGCTACCGCGTGTCCGGCTCCGACGCGAGGGCCGGCGCGCAGCTCGACGCCGTCCGCGAAGCCGGAGCCACGTGCTTCGTCGGGCACGACGCGAGACACGTCGGCGGGAGCGACGAGCGCGACGACGCGCGCGAAAACGAAACGCTGACCCTCGTCGACCCGCCGGAGGTAGTCGTGGTATCTAGCGCCGTCCCTGGGGACAACGTCGAGGTGGCGTTCGCGAGACGCGCCGGCATCCCCGTGTTTTCGCGCGCGCAGTGGCTGGGGCGAGTCACGCGCGGTCGCGAGGTGGCGGCTGTCGCGGGCACGCACGGCAAGACCTCCACGTCCGCGGCGCTGGCCGTTGCGCTTCGCTCGGCCGGGCTGGACGCGAGCGCGATCGTCGGGGGCAACGTCCCGCAGTTCCCCGGCGGGCGCAACGCCGTCGGCGGCGGCGACGACGTCTTCGTCGTGGAGGCGGACGAGTACGACGGCGCGTTCCTCGGGCTCGAACCCGCGACCGCGGTGTTGCTGAACGTGGAACACGACCACCCGGACGTGTTCGAAGACGAAAGCGCGACGCTCGCGATGTTCGAGAAGTTTCTCCGCCGCGTCAAACCCGGCGGGCTCGTCGTGGCCTGCGGGGACGACGCGAACGTCCGCGCGCTCGTCGCGGGGCTGACGAATGAAAGAAACGGCGAAAAGGACGCGTCGCGGGACGCGGTTCGGTGCGTTTCCTTCGGCTTCGGCGCCGCCAACGCGTGGCGCGCTGTGAACTTAAAATCGGACGCGTCCACGGGCGGGTGTTCGTTCACGGTCACACGCGAAGGCGCGTTTTTCACCGACATGTCCGTCCCGGGAACCGGCGCGTACGCCGCGCTCAACGCGCTCGCCGCGTTCGTCGCCGCTCTCGAGACGCTGAAAAGCGCGGCGAACAAAAGAGCGTCCGACGATTTCGCCGACGAGGCGCGGCTGCGCCGATCGCTCGTCCGTTCCTTGGCGACGCACGAGGGCGTCGCGCGGCGCATGCAGCTGATCGGCGAGACGATGGCGTGCGCGGTGTACGACGATTACGCGCACCACCCGACGGCGGCGCGTCTAGCGATCGCGGCGATCCGAGAAAGGCACGCGAACGCGCGCGTGGCGGTGGCGTTCCAGCCGCACACGTTCGCCAGGACGGAGGCGATGTTCGACGCGTTCGCGGACGCGCTCGGCGCGGAGGAGGGCGCGGACGCGCTCGTCGTGACGCCGGTGTTCGACGCGCGGCCGGAGCGGGGACGCGCGTCGCGCGACGGCGGCGTCGCCGCGCGCCTGGCGGCGCGCGCCGGCGGCGCGTTCGCGGCGACGGAGGAGGAAGCCGTCGACGCGCTCGTCGACGCAGTTGGGCGAGGCGCGAACGAAACAGAAACCAGCGCGAAGAAACGTAGAAAAGGCGAAGACGACCGCGAAACGCCGCGGCGTGGGGAAAAGGCGTTCGTGGTGCTTTGTCTCGGCGCGGGCGCCGGGTTCGACGTCGCGCGCCGGGTTTTCGCGCGCGTCAGCGAGTGAGCCGAGCCGCGGGAGAGCGACATCACAGAGCGCGACGCGAGCGGTTGGTCACCGTCTAAGTCCCACGCGCGCGAGACCTTCACGGATGCGCGTTTGTCACGCCCGCGTCGTAATTATGGCATTCGGCGTCTCACAACATCGCGCTCGCGCTCGCTCTCGCTCTGCCCGGCGCGCAGGAAGGACGCTTAGCGCAGGCGGCGCGCCTCGCGCTCAGACTCCATGAGAGTGAGGATGTCACCCTCCCGGACCGGGCCCTTCACGTTACGCATGATCTGGCGGTTCTGGTCGTCAAGGAACTTGACGCGGACCTGGGTGACCTGTGGCACGAAGGGAGAGGGGAGAGAGGGTCAGCGACTTGGGCTCGGCGCGAAGCGCGACGGGATGGGTCCCATCAGCCCCATCGAGCGCGGGCGAACACGACGCGCGGCGAAAGATTTGTCGTGCGCGAGTGCCCGGCACGACGCGCGCGGCGGCCGCGAGACGATGCGTGCGCGCTGTACGTACCTGACCGCGGGAGCCGGTGCGGCCGATCACTTTCATGACGATGGCACTGCGGGAGGAGGGGGGTGAGGGCGCTGGTCAGCCGATGTCCGGGGCGGTGAAACCCTAAAATACACGCGTCTGGAGCTCTTGGCCGCGATGCGCGTGCGCCCGTAAACCCGAAGCGACGCGCGTCGTCGCGGTGCCGAGCCCGGCGAAGAGAAGCACGCGCGTGAAGGGATCACTCACAGCTTGATTTGGTCCATTTTTAATTCGACGAGTCACACACGTGTGGACTGCGCTGGCGAAAGAGGGCGCGCGGGATCCTCGCGCAGGGTCTTTGGAGGCTTTCCGAAGCGAGAAAAACAGAAAAAAACTGGGGTTGGTATCGAAGCATTTCCTGCTGGTATCGACGATCGAGCAAAGAAGGGAATAAAAAAATCCCCGCGCGAACCAGCGAATCGTCTCGAGCGTTCCTGAGACGCTCCTGCTGCTCACTGTCCTCTCGGACGAGGCGAACAGGGGCGGTGTGCCAACCTAACTAACTCGCACCAACTGAGAAGGCGTTCCCCACAATCGCCTCGCGCGCCTTTCGCACGCCGGTGGACGGAACAGCCGATATCGTGAGGTGCTCGAGACGTGCGCGTCGCACTCGAATCGCGTCCGGCGTCGGTCGCGCCACGCGAGGTCCCTGCAGGCGTCTCAAAATCACCGCGTGAGGCTGCGCTGGATAAGATCCCACCATGCAGGCCATCTCGACTCCGTCGAGCTTTGCCTTGGCCGGAGGCTCGTGCCTCGGCCGAAACCGAAAATACGCCGCGCGGCGCGGCACGAAGCCTGGCGCCGCGCCGCGCGCCGCGTTTCGCGCGCCTGTCGCCGGTCCCCGGGACGACGCGGGCGCTCCCGTCGGGGCGCATCGCGCGCGTCCGCACCGACAGCCCCGATCCGGGAACGGACCCGACGACGCGAACGCGGCGGACGCGGTCCTCCGGGCGGTGGCGCAGACGCGCGCGTCGACGCGTGCCGCGCTCGCTGCGTGCCGCGCGGCGTTCGACGCGGCGTCCTCGTCCTCGTCGACGACTCGCCGCGACGTCGATGAACGCTCGGCAACGCCGAGCGCTTCGGCGGCGGGCGCGTGCGTCGGCGCGGCGGGCCTCATCGGACCGGCGCTCGGCGAGCTCTCCGGCAACCCCGTGTTCATGAGCGCGTTCTGGGCTTGGCTCACCGCGCAGCTCATGAAGTACGTCACGACGTTCTATCGGGAGGGCAAGTGGGACTGGCGCGTGATGTTCGACTCCGGGGGCATGCCGTCGTCGCACTCGAGCCTGGTCGTCGGGCTCACCACGGCCATCGCGTACGGGTACGGCTTGAGCTCGACGCTGTTCCCGCTCTCGCTGGCGTTTTCCCTGATCGTGATGTACGACGCCGCGGGCGTGCGCAGGCACGCGGGGAAGCAGGCGGAGGTGCTCAACCGCATCCTGGAGGGCATGGTCAAGGGCGAGGTGAGCGAGAAGAAACTCAAGGAGGTGCTCGGGCACTCGCCGCTGCAAGTGTTCGCGGGGTCGTTCCTGGGGGTGCTCATCGGGATCATGTACATGTACAGTTATAGCGGTGGGTACGGGTGCTTAGCGTGATGCGCGCGCGTCGAGGCACGCGGAGCACCTCGGCGCGTGTCTCGGGTTGTCTCGGTCCGCACGGTCGTAGGCTCGGTTTGTAACACTTTTTTCGCTTGAACAAAAAAGAAAAATATCCGGCGACGACTGCCTCAAGATGCTGACGCATCTCGCGAACTGCGACGCACTCTCCCCCGCGGCGGGAGGCGTGCGACGGGGGTGTCATGTCGTCCGAAGGCGACGCGCTCGGCGCCTCGTACTCGCGCGGGGAGCGGGACTACGACGAGGGCGCCACGACTGTGGCGGACCCCTTCGTCCCCGCGGGGGGGACGGGACAATACGGCATCTCTTTTCAAGCGGCCTCGGCGTGGGCCATCGCGCTCGCCGCGCTGTGGGTGTACCGCCGCGCGGTGATTCGCGCGCTTCAGGCTGCGCGTGCGGGGACGCTCAAGCCACGCGCTGCGCTCGTGCACGTCCGGAGCGCGCTGAAATCGTGCTCTGCCGCCTCGCGGCGACGCTTCGCGGCGACGTGGGCGGCGTTTCCCGGGAAACCGTCGCGCGAGACGTTTCCGGACGCCCCGTCCGACCCTCTCGAGACGGACCCGGCGGCGCGCGCGCCGCGGCTCGCCGTGACCGTCGACCCGCCCGGCGTCGAGGACGGCCGCTGGACGCAGCACTGGGACGTCTCGCCTCGACCGTCCACGAGCGCGGACGACCGCGCGCGCCGCGAGACGCCGCCGAACGACGACGACGAGACGACCGCCGGACCCGCGTCGACGACTGGCGCGTGCGAGAAGAACGACGAAGACGAACGCGAACGCGAGACGGACGACGCGGCGACGTTTCCGGGCGTCGCGCGTCTCCACGCGCGCGCCATCGTGCGCGCGGCGGCGGAGGTTCGGTTCCTGTGCGACTCCGTGCCTCGCGCGCACAGGTTCGACGGGTGGCGTCTGCTGTACTGCGCCGCGCGCGACGGGTTCTCCCTGCGCACGCTCTACCGCAAGTGCGCGTCGGCGTCTGGGCCCGTGACGACTTTGATTGAAGACGAGAGAGGCGGCGCGTTCGGCGCCTTCACGAGCGACGCGTGGCGCGCGGACGCGCGGCCGTACGGGGACGGGCGGAGTTTCGTGTTTTCGCTGCGCGAGCGCGCTTCGCGACCGCTCTCGAGCGGCGAGCGCGACCGGCCGAGCGAAGCGCCTTCGCTGCCGACGGCGTACCGTTGGGACCCGAAGCGCGAGAAGAGCAACTACGTGTTCCAAGCCGGGCGCGCGGATTCCGTGTCGCTCGGCGGCGGAAACGGGTTCGCGCTTTGGCTGGACGGCGATCTGCTCAACGGCGCGAGCGCCGCGTGCGACACGTTCGGGACGCCCGGACCACTGTCGTTCGCGGAAGCGTTCAAGGTGCGCGCCGTGGAGGTGTGGGGGTTCGAACCCCTCAGGAGGTTCAGCGTCGACGGCGCGGGGAGCCCGAGGGTCGCGCCCGCGGGGTGAACGAATGAATGAAGTGTGTTGAAATAATAATCGACTGCGTCAGTAATAAATCCGCGCGCGGCGTAGAATTCATCCTCCATCGGGCACAAGGCGCGAGGCAGGCGTGTCCCGCTCGCACCCAGGCCCGGGCGCTCTCCGCGATGAACTGCAACCTCGAGAGCGCGCGCATCCTCGGGGCCGTGGACGACACCTACGCCGAGCTCCTTTTCCTGTCGCGGCTGGCGGGCGGATCGGGCGGTGACGGGACGAAAATCGCGAGCGACGAGCTCGACGCGCACTTGCGCGCGTACCACGAGGGCGACACGCACGCGCTCCACGAGACCACCTCAGCGCTGTGTCGGTGGCTGCGACGCGACCCCGAGGCGTTTGAGCGCATCACTGGAAAACGCGACGAGGAAGAGGACGGGGACGGGGACGAGGACGACGCGAATCCCGAGTTCGCCGAGCTGGTGCGCTCGTTCGACGACGCGCGCCGACGGTTGACCGCGCGCCTGACGCGCACCGCCGAGCACGCCGCGCGGCAGCGCGACGCGTACGACCAGGTTTTGTACCGCGAGAAGACCGCGAACGAGCAGAAGGTGGCGCTGCAGAACCAGCTCGCGCTGGAGACGGCAGAGCGCGAGAAGCGGGTGAAGACTTTGGAGGAGAGCGAGGCGAAGGTGCGGCGCGAGCTGGCGACACTCGAGTCCAACGCCGCCGCCGACGTCGACGCCTTCACCGCGGACGCGCGCGAGACGGACGCGGCGGAGCACGCGGTGTTCACGAGCAACGACGCGGAGCTGAGGCGCGCGGTCGCGAAAGCCTCCGAGGGCTTAGCGAAGCTTCGCGAGAAGCACGCGTCGCGAGAGGCAGCGCTGCGCAAGAAGGTTTCGGACACGGAGAAGAAACTCGCCGCTAAGCTCGGCGACTACGACGACGAGGTGTTGACGATTCAGAACGAGCTCAAGCGCGAGAGCGCCGCGTACGAGAAGAGCAGTCGCGTGGTGGCGGACTACACCAAGGATGCGGAATTAATGCGCGCCGAGCGCGAGCGTGAGGAGGCACAGAAGAGACGCGCGGAGGCGGCTTCCGCGAACCGCCGCGAGAAGATCCTCGATCGGGCGGCGGAGGTGATCCAGTTGGCTTGGGCGAAGCACCGCGAAAGCGCGCCCGCGGTGACAAAAGCCGAGCCCGCGGCGAAGGGAAAGAAGGGAAAGAAGGGGAAAAAGGGGAAGTAGTGGAAGAAACGGGGACTCGCGTACCGCCGCAGACGCGCGTTGTAACGTAAAGTGTACGTAGCGTAGCATAACTACCTAGAAGCTACTTAGTGAACTGTACGCGTTTCGCGCGGCGCGCGCGCGACGCCGCCGCCGTCTCCGCACCTCACAGGTCGTCCTCTTCCTTAGCCTCCTCACCATCCTCTTTGTTCGCCTTATCGCACGCGTCAATCCAGTCGCTGTACACATCGATGGGCTCGCTGAGGTGCGTGATGTTGCACGTGTACTTCTGCCCGCACACCGTACACTCCACCAGGCCCTTTTCGGTCAGGTGGTCCATCTTCGCGATCACCGCCTTGTCGTGGTTGCAGAACGGGCACGTGAACATGGTGTCCACCTTGGGCGCCACCTTCTTGGGAGGCGGTTTGCTGGATTTACGTTTGCCCTGCGCGTGCCAGGCGAAGGGAGCGATTGAAGGGACAGCGCGCGGGTCAGATGAAGGCCCGCGTCACGCGAACGACTCGAAGGCGCGTCGAGCGCGTCGAAAGCGCGAGACGCACCATGTTTCGCGCGTGCGATCGCGCGGCTGCGTTTCAGCCGGGGGCGGTGCGAGACACGCCTCGAGCGAACTCCCGAGATACGCGCGGTGGCGTTGTCGTGGCCGAGCTCCGAAACGCCTCGCGCGCGGGCGAACGATCGGTTAGTACCCCACCCGCGGGTGCGCGCGCTCGCGTTTGAAGTTCACGCCATTGAAAGCTTTCACGCCCGGCCGGGCGGAAATCGCGCCGGAAATCTGCAATCGTCGGCGGCTGCCAAGGCGGCGGGTTGATTTACGAGACGAAGAAGAGCCCGCGAGAGCTTTCCCTCGCGAGCACTCCCAAACCCGCGCACGGGAACGAGTCGGCCGAGAGCGCCCTTCCGCTTACGGCCCCGGTTTTCGTCCACCATGCAGTCCGATGAGGTGGTCTGGCAGGTGAGCAGACCCCGCGCGTTTCTTCGTTCCCCAGATTTTCTCCTCTCGCGGGTCTTCCGCGGACACGCTTTTCCGTCCTCGCGCGCCTCGTCGGGGGCACGCCGACAAGACCGCGCGCGACCCGAGCGATGCGGCGCCGCGGACCGACTGTGTCTCTTCGTGTTCGAAACGACGTCGCGCAGTCGCAACGTGATGTCAAGACGCGTTTCTCGCGCTGACTCGACCCCCTCCCACGTGACGTGCGACGCGAAAACCAGATCATCAACCAGGGCCACTGCAGCTACAAGATGAAAACCACGACGGAGACGTTTTGCAAGAACAAGTACAGCGTCACGGG
>MDSV01229460.1_pt1 | contig 24623 bp, 24 predicted proteins | sample 810851 | NCBI WGS metagenome assembly MDSV01 (sample SAMN05326640, study PRJNA326480) | marine metagenome | isolation source: seawater | place: Atlantic Ocean: North East | collected 2012
GCCTGGCAACGTCCTACTCTTCCATGTCTTAAGACAAAGTACCATCGGCGCTGAAGGGCTTGACTTCCGAGTTCGGAATGGGATCGGGTATTACCCCTTCGCAATAATCACCAGGCCCATAGGGTATATATTTATAAAAGTTTTTTGTAAATAGTTAAATTATGTAGGAATCTATGAAAATTAATATTTATAAGAGTAAGATTGATGATAAAATGAAGAAGTTCATAAATTATAAAAAATAGAAAATAATGATAGAAAATTCAAAAATAAAAATGGGATCCAACCGAAGCTTTGGTGTTGTTTTTTTTGTTGTATTCTTATTAATAGCAATATTTCCTTTAATGAACGCAAACTCAATTAAAGTAATTCCCTTGGCTATATCATTAATTTTTTTGCTCTTAGGTTTAATAAATTCAAAATTATTAACACCTTTAAATAAAATTTGGTTCAAATTTGGAATGGCTTTAGGAGCCATTGTGGCTCCAATAGTTATGGCTTTAATTTTTTTTTTAGTTGTAACACCTATTGGAATATTTATGAGGTTAATTGGCAAAGACTTATTAAATAAAAAATATGATAAAAATATAAGTTCATATTGGATAAAACGTGATGGTCAAATGACTACAATGAAGCGCCAATTTTAAATATGTCATTTATAAAAGAATTTTTTGAATTTTTGAAAGTAAGAAAAAAATATTTTTTAATTCCAATATTGCTTACCCTTGTTCTCCTAGGAGGTTTAATTGTTTTAAGCCAAGGATCGGCAGTAGCACCATTTATTTATTCAATTTTTTAAATCTGAAATTTTTTATTAAAATATATTGCATCAATGGCAAACATATGGCCTTCAAATATATTTCTAAAACCTCCATTGGATTCTAAGGCTGAAAATACAAAATTATTTGGTATTAAATATTTTTCTATATCAGTAAAATTTAAGTGCTTTTCGTAAACATTGTCGAACATAAGCTCTATTTCAATAGCATGGATAATATTATTTTTTAAAATCTCATTAGCTCCACTTAATACTTTATCTTCGTATCCTTGAGTGTCAATTTTAAGCAGATCAATTTTTTTGATATTATTTTTTTTACAATATTCATCTAGGGTTTTAATTTTTGTTAGTTTTGTTTCTTTCGTGTAACTTTCGCTAGTAGTATTATATTCTTTGCTTCTTATTTTTATCCATTCTGTGTTTAGATTTAATTTATTAAAGCTTGAATTGCCAGTATTCACTGTTATATAAAAATCTTTTTCCCCTTCTTTTTCACCTATAGCAAAATTATTTAAAATTATAGTATCGTCATTACTAAACATTTCTTGTAAATTTTTAAATTCTTTTTCAATTGGCTCGAAAGCGTGAATTAAACAGTCAGGAAATATTTTCTTAAATCTTGTAATTGATTGGCCCTTGTTTGCGCCTACATCAAATATTATAGGTTTTTGCCTTTTGATTTTAATTTGATAAATATCATCAAAACTTAATTTTTTATAATTTTTACTTGTTTTTGAAATATGAAAACCAAAAATATCATGGCTAAATCTTAAATGTAAAATACTTAGTATTCTTTTTACTAACTTTTTCATAAATTAATAATAATAGATTACACATCAAAGTCAAAATAGAGTAGCAGTATAAGCTCAGCGTTTGGTGGACCGTGTAGGTAACGCTCCTACTACCTCTCGAATGTCAATCGAGCACTCTACTTTTGAGCTAACGGTCCATTATAAATTTTATATTTCTAAATATTAAAGACTTATGTAGAAAATAATTAAATGTTAAAACTACATTATGTTGTCGACATTAAATATTCCTTTTTTTAAATGATCAACAGAAAGATTATATTGGTCAAATCTTTCTTTCCAATAAGGATATTTTTCTAGTCTATTTTCTAAACTTTTAATCGTTGTATCTTTAATTTTTCCAGATATTTTATTTTCTAAGTATCCTTGAAAATAAACTGCAAGGCAATTTTCAGGTGAAACTAGATCTGTTATATTTTCTACATATTTTGACTTTTGAATTAATTTAATTTTTCTTTTTTCATCAAATAATTTTTTGAAATTTAAATGGTAGTTCATGTAGGCCCAAATATCATCTAATTTAGTTCTATCTGGAACTTTACTTAAATCAGAAACTTTAAACGCTTCACTAAAATTTGCTGCAAGCATATCTCTTTTTTGTTGTTTATGTTTTCCTAATCCACCTGTGTTATAACGAATATCACTAAATTCCATTTTATCTGTATCAATCAAACCTTCTTTTACCATTGAATCAAAAATTGGTGTATTTGGCAGAGGCTGTAATATACCTACATTATACCAATCAAGGTCCATTTGATGGGCTACATTTATAGTATCTTGAATTTGTTTAAAACTTTCGTTTGGAAAACCAATTATTAAAAAAACTCGTGCATTTATCTCTTCATACTTTCTAAAAACTTCTGCTGCTTTTAGAAAATTTTCTACCGTTCCAGGTTTTCTTATTTGTTTTAAAATTTCTCTATTACCTGACTCCATTCCAATATTTACTCCAATACAACCGCTGTCTCTCGCTGCATGAATGACCTCATCTTTGCAAGCAGCAGCTATAACACCATTTGTACAATCCCAAGTAATATTTAATTTATTTTTGATTATCTCATTAAATAAATGAATAGATTCTTTGCTGTTGTATAAAAAATCATCATCGAGCCACATTATATGATCAATATTATACTCATGTTTTAATATTTTAAGTTCTTCGATAACTGACGAAACCTCTCTTCTTCTCACTCCCACCCCATTGAATGTTCTTACACAACAAAAAGTGCATTGTGCTCTGCACCCACGATTTGAAAGTAAAGTGGTCATTTTGCTTTCTTTTGGTTTTAGACAAAAGAAACTTCCGATCTTCCCCCATTGACTCACTGTGCTTGTTTGCAAAAGATCTAAAGAAGGTATTGTATTAAGCTGCTCTGGAGTGGGATGTAGCCTATTATTAAATTTTAGAAATTGATTTTTATCTAGTTTAATAATTATTTGCCCTAACAAATTTAAACTAGTTTTATCATTAAAGGCTTTTATGAAATTAACGAAACTTAAATCTGCCTCATATAGAAAAAAGAAGTCAACATTTGGTAACTCTTTCACAAATTTATAAAAAGTTTTATCGTCACTAACAGCGTTAGTGATATGCACTCCACCGATTCCAATTTCAACATCTTTTGATATATCTTTTATATAATTTGAAAGTTGAACTAGAACATCATGTGATTGACTAAACATTGATGTTATACCTATAAAATCAGGTTGAAATTTTTCAATTATTTTCTTTGTTTCATCTTTCCATATTTTGTTAAAATCAAATTCACTAATATTTTTACTTGTTTGGCAATTCTTCAAAATTTCATAATTTAAATTCAATACATCTACTTTTTTGTCTATTTTTCTTAGTTGTGTAGCTAATAAACCCAATCCGTATGGAGGATAATTATACAAACGCCCTCTTTTTCCAGCATCGTAATTAAATGATTTTTTATCTGTGTCTGGAGGTTGTATAAGTAAAACTCTATTAATTTTTTTATTGGCAAATCTTAATTTTATACTTTTTATAATATCAGCTGATAAATTTTGATTATCAGTTTCTAACAATAACCTATTATTTTTTTCATCCATATTCATATTTTTAAAGATTTAAAATAAAACTTTTTCATAACTGGGTTGTCTGCTAAAAAACAAATTTTTTTCAATTCTTTTGAATATTTATAACCTTTTAAAAAATCTATTTTTGAAAAAAAACTATATTCTATACCCTCTTTTAATTTTAGTTGGGCTTTGTTTTGAAGATTTAATGTGAAGACATGATACATAATATTTTCATTTTTTCTTGATAAAAAATTATATAAAAAATTAACGTTTTTAAAATTTTTAATTAATAATTCTTCATGCAGTTCTCTTTTAGCTGCAAATAGAGGGGACTCACAGGTTTCTATATTACCGCTAATAAACCCCCATTTGCCAGGATAGGGAATACTTTTATTTATATCTCTAAGTTGTAAGAGTATTTTGTGCTTATAAAATATAAGTATTGATACTACTTTATTTAATTTTTTTTTTAAAATCATTGATTAGCTTTAAGTTGAGCATTTCTGTCAAAGGCTGCTTTTCCATCTTCAAATTCTCTTGAATACCTATAGCCAATATTTCTATCATATTTATCAAAAACTTTACAAATATGTCTTTGGAAAAAACGACCTATTTGAGTTACTTCGATTTTATCTTTGTTGATTAAAATTAATCCATCATCCTCCATTTCCTTTAGATCTTTTAATTCAAGATCAAAGTAATCCCAAAAATTATTTAATTGGTAGTCTTTAACTATATTAATTAAATCAACTGATGAATGAAGGATTATACTAAAAATTATATCTCTTCTAAGCAAATCATCTTTTTGCGCTTTGAATCCTCTGACTAAAGGTAAATGACCTGAATCTATAGTTGAATAATATTTTTCCATAAAATGAAAGTTTTGAAAATAATAATTTCCAACTGTGCTCATAGAGTTGGGTCCAACAGCTATAACGTCTTTCGATCTTCCGGGAGTGTAACCAATGGCGTTACGATCTAAAGTTCCATTTTTTTTAGCTTGAAATAAAACATCATTTGCTTTTGCCATGTGGTCGATACCAATAAAATCATATCCATTTTTAATAAATTTATTTACTGCACCAACAAACATTTCCATTTGCAATTGAGGGCCAGCAAGATCATATTTTTTTAAAGCTTTCATATGTGGATATAAATCAGGTCGAAAACCCCAAACATAAACGGCTAATCTGTCTGGATCTAACTCAACAGCTTTATCTATCGTAAGCAACCAACTATTTAATGTTTGCTGTGGCATTCCATAAATAAGATCAAAGTTAACACTATCAAAAATTTTTCTAATTTCAGGAGTAATTAATTTCTGTATTGCCTCAGGAGAGTTAATTCTATTTACTATTTTGCCAATCTCTTTATCAAAGTCTTGAATTCCAAAAGAAATTCTATTAATTCCCTGTTCTGCATAAAAATGTAATTTTCTTTTATCAACATTATATCTAGGGTCAATTTCTAATGCACATTCATCAAATTTATCTGAAGCACTAAGAGATCTTATAGCAGAAAATAAACGAGAAAAATTTTCATCTGATAAATTTGACGGAGATCCTCCACCAAAATGAATTTCTTTAATATTTGGATTGTACCCCTTTGCATCACATATTTTTTTTAATAATTCTATTTCTCGAATTATATAATTTATAATTTTATCATGATCTTTTTTATTTTTAGATATTATAGTAAAACAATGACAGAACAGACATTGAGTTTCGCAAAAAGGAAAGTGAATATATAAAGCAATTGATTTTTTAGGGTCATCTTGAAATATACTATCAATCGCTTCTGAATAATTTTTATCACCCACATCTTCAGTCCAGAGGCCATTCATCGGATAGTATGCATAGAACGATCCCTTCTTTTTGGAATACTTTTCTATAAGTTTTGCGGGCGGTACACCAAATTCCCTATGTTTGGTTGGCATCGTTAATTTCCTTTATTTACCATTATTAATTACCTTTATTAAGAGCCTATACTATACTTCATTTTGTTCATTTATTGAACAATATTACTTTACTAAGTTTTTTTTTAATGTTAATGTTGTTCAACTATTGAACAATATTTGTTTATGAATTAAAATCAACATTTTAATATATTATTAAAGTATTTTTTAGTAGTTGTATTGATTGTTGAATATGCATAAAGTGAGCAAAATGGCGAGTCTAAACATTAAAAAAGTGGTCTTAGTTGGTATTTATCTTGAAGGTATATACCCACGTGGAGACAATGCTGTAGAAGCAAATTTGCTAGCACCAGCAATTCTAAAAGCTGCGGCTGATGCTGATAATGATATTAGACAAAAATATGAAATTAAAGTTCTAAATTTACCAGCTTCCTTAAGTAGTGAAGACGTTGCTAAAAAAATTACTGATGAGAACCCTGTAGCGGTAGGTTTTTCAGCCTATGTATGGAATATGGATCTTATTGCGCAAGCTGGAAAATTAGTTCGTGCTTCTCACTCAAATATTATAACTTTTGCAGGAGGTCCTGAAGTTAGTAATAGTGCTGTTGACATACTTACTAGTTACCCGCAATTTGATTTTATTATAACTGGAAGCGGCGAAGAAAGATTTAATAAAATTCTAAAAAATGATTTAAATCCAGAAAAAGAACCTAAAATTCCTGGCATTACATATAGAGATGAAAAAAATGAAATAGTAAAAATTCAAGTTACTAAGCCTATTCCTGAAGATCTTACTAAAGTTCCCTCGCCATATCAAACTGGAGTTATTAATCTTAATGATGGAAAAAAACATTGTGTTTTTATTGAAACTTATCGCGGCTGCATATTCAAATGTGGTTATTGTATGTGGATGGGAGAAATGCAAGACAAAAAATTAAACTTATTCCCTATTGACCAAATATTAAAAGATATTGAAATAATTTATAATAATCCAAATGTTGAAGCTGTTGTTTTTACTGACGCTTGTATTTTTTATACAAGAGAGCGAGCTATGCAAATCGCTGAAAAAATTGCTTCTTGTAAATATAAAATTCCAACAATATTAACTTTAGATATAGCTTTTATGGATGAAGACGCAGTTCATGCTCTGCAAAAATTAGATTTATCACACCAAGGTTTCCATTTTGGAATGCAAAGTGTAAATCTTGAAACTATGCGTTTAATGAGTAGAAAAATTGGACCTAAAATATTTAAAAAACGTGTTGAAATGTTAAAAAAAGTTGATCCAAACATTCAACTAAGTTTAGATCTTATTTATGGATTGCCAGGAGATACATTCGATACATTTAGAAAAACAGTGGATTTTGCTTTAAGTTTATCTCCAATTAAACTTAATCTTTCACCTTTAATATTACTGCCAGGATCTTCTTACTGGAGAGAAAGAGAAAAACATCAATTCGTTTACGAAAAAGAACCTCCTTTTTTAGTTCATTCTAATAGAACATATACTGCTGAGGATTTCAGAAAAACTAGAAAGCTAGTATTAGGAATAATAATGATTATGTATTTTCCTTCAATACTCAATATTATTTATAAGATGACAGAAAACTACATTGATGAGGTTATTTCTAAAGCAAGTATTAAAAATGATTTTAACAATGAAGAGTATACCAAAGATAAATCAAGACCTACTAGAATTGATTTAATTGAAATGTTTATGGAAAAATTTGAAAAAAAATCTAATCTTTTGTTAGATGTTGAGGAAAGAAGTGATACTGAACAATATTCTGTTAAAGAATATGATTATATTAGAAAATCAACTATGGATGAAGTAGCAAAACCTGAAAACGGATTACATGCTTACGAAGCTATGAAAGATATTTTGGAAGAGTACAAAAGACTAGATCTTATTGAAGATATTAGTTTGGGAATTGATTATTACAAATTTAAATGCTCAGGAAAATCTGTTGAGGAATACTCACAAAAACACGGTGAGGATAAAATGAAAAAAATTCAGTTTAATTGGGTAGTAGCATCAAAGGCTGATAACGAAAAAGAATATATGTCTGGCGCTGCCGCCACATAAAAACAATTAAATACTTGTTAAAATGAAAAAATCAAATAATCCTTTAAATTTTGATTCCGAGAAAAGTGCTTGGGTAAATGAAAGTTTTTTACCTCAAAACGAGTTAGATATTATAACAGAAGATATTTCAAGAAATGGCTATACAGTTATTGAAAATAAACTAAATAAAGAAGACATACAATATTCTTTGAAAAAAGTTGATGAAATATATGAAACACAATTAAAAGATTGTGGGGGCGAAAAAAACTTAATTGATATCGGAGAACAAGGAATTGCTAGAAATCTTTTAGAGTATGATGACTTTTTTTTAAAATTAATTGCACATAAGGATGTAATAAAAATACTTAATTTTTTTTTAGGAGATTACTATACTTTGTATCAATTTAATGGAAACTTAAATATTCCAAATATGCCTGCTACAAGCAGCCCTTGGCACAGAGATCTCACGTTTAGACATTTTACTTCATCGAGACCTATTTCTCTGACTTGTATATGGGTTCTAGACGAATGGAACGAAGATAACGATGGAATTACAATCCTTCCAGGAACTCAAAAGCATGATGTTTTTCCTTCTTATGAATTTATTGAGAAATTTAAAAAGAAAGTCTACGCAAAAGCTGGGTCTATTATTTTGTTGGATGGAATGGTTTTTCATCGTTCAGGATTTAATAAATCAAATAATAGAAGACGTATATGCCAAGCAATGTATACTTTGCCAATGATATCACAACAAATAAGCATACCTCGTACACTAAAAGGGAAATATAAAGACGATCCGTTTTTAAGAAATTTGTTAGGTTATAATAACGTGCAACAATCTTCTCCTTTGGAGTGGCGTAATGAAAAATTAGAAAATAAACGAAAAATTCTTAAAAATATAACTTCATAAATTTAATTTGAAAATTAAAACAGTTATAAAAAAAATTAAATATTTTCTTTTATCAATTTTATTATCACCATTTATAATTTTAATTTTTTTGTTAAGACCAATCAAGCTGATTAGGTTTGGCCAACTTGGTGTGCAAAGAATTGGCTCAATATCTATAGCTGAACAGTATTTATTAAATAATATATATAAAAAAGGATCTGGTAAACCTTTTGATATTTGGGTGGTAGATAAAAATGTTTGTAATAAACAACTTTTAATTATTTTAAAAAGAAAATTTTTAATCTTTGATAATTTGTTAATTTTTTTTAATATACTTAAACTAGTTTCAAAACATATAAAGATTTTTTCAATTCATCTAGTCAAAATAGAAAATAGCAATGATACGAATAATTTATTTGATAAGTATCCAGTGCAACTAAAACTAACAGAAGAAGAAATTATTAAAGGTCAATCTAAACTAAAAGATTTTGGAATACCAAAAAATGCAAAGATTGTTTGTATTACTTGTAGAGATAGCATTTATTTAAAAAAAAAATTTCCTAAAAAAAATTTTGACTACCATAGTTACAGGGATGCTAATATAAATCATTATATACCCGCAATTAAATTTTTAATTAGTAAGGGATTTTATGTAATCAGATTAGGAAGAATATCTGCCCAGAGGGTGAATTTCAAAAATAAAAAATTTGTAGACTACCCTTTCCATAAATTAAAAAGTGATTTTATGGATTTTTATTTAACTTATAAATCGAATTTTTGGATAAGCGGTAACGTGGGTATAGATGAAGTTGCGGTGGTTTTTAGAAGACCTATTTTACTTTTAAATATGGCACCATTAATGGGATTGGCTCCAAAAATTACAAAGAAAAAAGTATTATTTTTTCTAAAAAGCCATGTTAAAAAAAATAAAAAGATGAGTTTTGAAGAAATATTTAATTCAAATATTGTAAATTCTTATCGTGCTGAAGATTTTAAAAAAAATAAAATTAGTTTAAATCAACTTAAACCAAAAGAAATTAAAAATGCAGTTATAGAAATGATAAAATTGATGAACTTTTCTTGGAGAATAACGAGCAAAAAAAATTTAAAATTACAAAAAAAATTTAAAAAAATATTTATTAAAAAAATAATTAGGTATGATAATTCTTTTAAATATAAAAGTTTAAAAGCAATATATTGTTTTGATTTTTTGAAAAAAAATAATTGGTTTTTAAAAAATTAAATTACTAAGGTTTACTTTGTTTTTCATAAAGAAACTTATAAAAAAAGATATAAATAAACATTAGGAAAAAAAAATAATATCTACAAAATAATCCATTTTGCATAAATATAATTCCTGGACTTATTAATATTAGATAAATTATATTTATATATATTGAAGTTGTGTAATTAGCTTTAACTTTTTTACTATTTCTTTTTAATAGTAATTTATACAATGACATATGTAAGTGATGATTGTCAGGCAAAAGAGGACTTTGTTTTGCTACAAAAATTTTTCTGAAAAAAGAAAAGAATACTTCAAAAAATAAATAAAATAATAAAATGCAGAAAAAGAATGGTGAAATTGATGAATTTAAATTACTTGTTTTTATAACAGAAACAGCTATCAAGGCTCCAATCAAATATGCGCCACTATCGCCTAAAAACATTTGAGCTTTTGGAAAATTAAATTTTAATAAAATTAAATTTAATAAAATAATACAAAATAGAAAATATGTGAGGTTGGTATCATTAAAATATAAATTAATTAAAAACAAAGTTGTGAAGATAATTAATGAGTGAATACATAAAAGACCGTTAAATCCATCAATTAAATTTGAACCATTAACGATAAATAAAAAACACAAACAAATAAATATTAATGCAAAAATGTCGATAGCAATTAAATTATCTAAAAAGTCTAATCCAGTTTTTTTAATATGAGTATCATTAAATAAAACTAATACTATTAGAAATAAAGTCATTATAATTAATCTAAGTTTTGGCGCAATATTTACTTTTAAATCATCTGCTAAACCTAAAATAAAAAAGAACGTACAAAATAAAATATATTCGAGAGATAAAAAATTTTTAGCAAAATATAAATACAAAAAAACTAAAATTAACAATGAAAAATAAATCGCTCCACCCAGTCTATATGTTAAATTTTCATGAAAAGCTTGAGGTTTTTTAAACTGATCGTCAGCCAGCATTCTAAGATCTGCTTTTTTAATTATAAGTAGAAAATATTTTCCAAAAAGCAAACCAAAACCTACAAACAAAATTACTAAAAATAAATTATTTAATTCCATACTTTTTGAGCGAATTTACCGATATTGAAAAAATTGATATTAAATTGTTAATAACATTCATTTTATTAAACGTTTTATTAATATGCCACAACCAATAAATATTTTTAAGTCTTTGGCTTGATCGTGATTTATTTAAAATCCTATAATAAGCTAAATTCTCATTAAGTTTTTTTGCAATAATATTTTTTTTAAGTAACTCACATTTAAATAAGTAATCTTCACAAAGCTTTATTTTTCTAAACCTGTGATAAGATAAAATTGATCTTGAAATAATCATCGTAGTTGTATTTATTGATGAATTTTTTGTAAATATTTCATAATTAAAACTATCTTTAATATATGTTCGTTTTTTAAATTTTTTTTTATTATTGCTCTCGAAAAAAGGCATGTAATCCGTGTATGTAAAATTTAAATTATTATTTTCCATAAAGTTTATTTGATTTGTCAATTTAGTATCAAACCATACGTCGTCAGAATCTATAAAAGATATATATTTTCCATTTGATATTCTCATTCCATAATTTCTACAAAAGGACGGGCCCTTATTTTTATTTAATTTTATTATTTTAATTTTTTTTAAATGAGAAAATTTTTCAAGGATTTGTAATGATTTATCTTTTGAGTTGTCGTCTATAACATAGAGCTGCCAGTTTTTGTAAGTCTGACTAATGACTGAATTAATTGATTCTTCTAAATATTTTTCTTTATTGTAATTAGGTAAAATTATATCTACCGCTGGACTATTTTTGTTTTTTAGAATGACTTCTTCACTCATTATGATTTAAAAAACCTTTTGTTTATATATTCAAAAAAAATATTTGCAAAAATTAATTGTAACGGAAGTATAACAAGTTTATATCGTGGAAGCACAAAAAATAATGAAAAAATAACAATGGTTGCAAAATAAATTAAAATTAAATAATTAAATTTTGCAGATTTTTTATTTGATAAAATTATCCCAAACAATGAAATAAAACCTAATAACAATAATGGAAAATAGTGAAAAAAATTATAATAATTTGGATCAGAAGATTTAATATCAATCAGAATAATTGAAATAAACTTTTCAAAAAACAAAGTAAAATATTTGTTTGGCTCTTCTTTAATATTTTGGATTGCTTCATCCAAATAAATTTTATCGAGGTTGAAAGCATAAAATTTATCATTTGGTAAGTTTTGAATTTTTGCCTCTAGGTTGTCATTATGAATAACAGATCCTTCAACTTTTGAATTAGGATTATTCCCTTTCCAAAGATTGTATCCGACAGATTTTGTTATTGTTATGGTGTCAAATAATAGTACATTTCTAATTACATAGGGAGAAATAGTAATTAGAGCAAGAATTAGTATTAAAAATATTTTTTTTAATTTTATTTTCAAAAAAATAAATAAATACAAATTACTAAGTAAAAAAATTAAAATAAATTCTCCTCTTAAAAGTATTAATAATCCACTAATTAATGAAAATAAAAATATTATAAAAGTATTATTTTTTTTTAACAATTTGAAGAAATAGAAAAAAAATAATATTGTTAAAAAAACTTGCAAAGTAATTGAAGATATTTGTGTAGATGCATATACAAATAATGGAAATAAAGTTAATATTAAAGAACTTACAAAACTTATTTTTTCAGAAAAAAAGAATTTATTTATTTTGTAAAATATTACTACTGAAATTGAAGATAATAAAATTTGTGATGACAAAATAAGTTGTATATACCGGTGCTCTTCTAAATTAAAAATTGAAAAAAAATAAAGGTAAAAAGCGTATAATGGTGGCATAAATAAGTTTGGAGAGCCTTTATACAATAGCTGCTTTTTATTAATTAAATTATAAACAATATCTTTCCATTCATTTTCTAAACTTAAATCTCCGAACATGAGAATAGCTGGTATTCTAATTAAAATAGAAAATAAAAATAGAAAAATTAATATGTTTATTTCTTTATTTTTAAAATAATGGTATTGATGCAAAAACATAATAAATTTTTATAGCACTTGTTTAAGTTACAATGATTAAATTAAAAGATATTAAAAATCAAAAAATTAATAGTATTAAAATAGTAGAAATATTATTTTACTTGTTTCCTTTGTCTTTTATATTGGGAAATGGAATAATAAACCTTCATTTATTAGTATTTATAATTACCTCATTATTTGTGATTAAAAAATACTCATTAGGTATCAGATTTTATAGTTATTATTGGATTTTAATTATATTTTTTTTATATTTCTTTTTATCCACCTCAATACAATTCCACTTTCCAGAATTCATAAATGAAAAAATAAAAGATTGGCCTTTTGAAAGTCAACCTATGTTTAAATCGTTTATATTTGTTAGATTTATAATTTTAATTTTTATTCTAGATACTCTATTTTTAAATAATATATTGGATCTTAGAAAACTATTTTTATTCTCTTTATTTTGCACAACATTTGTAAGCTTAGATATTATTTTGCAATATTTCACTGGGGTAGACTTGTTTGGATATAAAAATCATAAAACTTGGAATTCAGGACCTTTTGGAGAAGAGTATATAGCTGGTGGCTACTTACAAAAATTTTCTTTTTTATCTTTTTTTTATTTCTTTACTAAAAGCGATCAAGAAAAAATAAATAAACTACTTCCTATTCTGATTATAACAATACATTTGGTAGCAATATTATTTGCAGGTAATAAAATGTCATTTATATTATCTATATTTGGTTGTACACTTTTAGTTTTTTTCGTGAAAAATATTAGAAGTACTATAGCTTTAAGTTTAATTTTTTTTCTTTCCATTTTTTTTGTTTTAATACAAAACGACTCCAGATTAAAAAGTAGATATGTGAGTGTTTTTAATGAAATTAATATTTTAAATATTTTTGACTTTAGCAATAAAACAAAATTAAAAGAAAAAGCAGAAGAAAAAATTAAAGTAACACATGAATGGCAAGGAAAAAAAACTGAATGGTCTGAAGGAATTTGGAGAAAAAATTGGGAAGGAATTATTTTATTGCGTACTTCTGGATACAATAGAATTTTTAGAACCGCAATTGCAGTATGGAAAGAAAATCCAATTTTTGGGTCTGGACTGAAATCTTTTAGAATACTGTGTTGGGAAGTGGGTCCTAAATATAAACATCTAGAACCAAAAGAACATAAAGTTGAGGATACAACTTCAGCTGCAGCAAAGTTTTCGATATTTTCTTGTTCAACCCACCCTCACAATTACTATCTCGAATTACTAAGCGAAAGTGGATTAATAGGTACTATATTGATGATTGCTTTTTTTGTAGTTTTGCTTTCAAAATCTTTTAACTATTTAAAAGAATATAATAGAAGCTTAAATACTAAATATATTTTTTTAATACCTTTTATAATCGTAATATTTATTGATATTTGGCCTTTGAGATCTTCAGGAAGTTTTTTTACTTCTGGAAACGCAACATTCTTTTGGTTAAGTGTTGCAATTTTTCTTGCTCAAAAAAAAATTAAAAATAATTAATTTTTATTAAGCAAATCTGTCATTTGCTTAATAAATTTTTCTTTTGTAGGTAATTTATTTTTTTTAATTGAATTAGAAATTTTTTCATAGTTTTTCATAATAAAATTTATAGTTTCTATCAAAGATGATGCTTCTCTCTTAGAAATAAATATACCGCTTCTACTTTGTATCACATGATTAATTTCTTGAAATATTATTACTGGTCTTTGTCTTGCCAAAGATTCATCAAGAGCCTGTGGGTGACCCTCTGTAAATGAAGGTAAAATAAAAATATTATGATTGTCATAAATTTTCTTTAGCTGTTCAGAGTTATTTTCATATCCGTAGTATTTAATTTTATTATCAATATTAATACCTTTAGGTTTTCCTACTATTGAAAGTTCAAAATCAATATCTACTTGCTTTAGTATTTCTATTAAAGAAAATATACCCTTTTCAACTTTAATTCTTCCAACATATAAAAGTCTTGGTTTATCTAATAAAGGACTTTTTGTGTTGCTAAACCAATTGGTATCCAACTGCGATGGAAAAACTAAGTCTGCATTTTTTTTATTTACAATTTTTTTTTGGCAAACAATAATTTTTGTCTTAAAAGTAACAAAAATATACATAATATGATAAATAAATGGACCAAAAAATCCGAATATTGCTTTATATTCTTCATAGCCGTTGCTTCTTAAATATAAAAATATCTTTTTTCTAAAAATAAATAAAAGAAAATATGAAAAAAAAGTATATGGAGTAATTGATATTAAAAGATATTTGGTATTCTTATTTTTAAAAGTTTTAAAAATATTAATTAAAAAACTGATTATACTTGATGATAAAATAATTCTGTCTAAATTAATTTTGTGTGATCTATCAGTTTCTGACTTTCTTAATATCATAGAAACCTTAAAATTATTATTTAATCCCTCTGGAAGAGACTTCATATCTAAATTGTCACAATAAAAATAATTATCCTTAGAGCTTATTTTTTCATTATTTATTATAACTAGTTGATTTTCCATTTTTACTTAAATGATTGAATCACAATTTTTATACCTTTATCAAAGGAGAAATTGGGCTTCCAATTTAGTTTAGATTTTGCTTTTTTGATATTAGGATATAATTTCATATTTTCATCCTTTCTATATTTTATCATTCCAAACTGAGGGTTTCCCATTCCAACAATTTTTTTAATTTTTTTGATTATTTGATTAACTTTCAAAGGTTTGCCGTTTCCAATATTAATGATTTCACCTTCATTTTTTTTAGAGTTGAAAGATAAAAAAATTGCCCTAACAACATCATCTATATAACAAAAATCTCGAATTTGATTTCCACTGGAGGTTGGAAAGGTTTTATTTTTTAAACAGCCTTCTATAATTTGTGGTAAAATTCTATTTTTATCCTGTTGAGGACCGTAGACTTGAAAAAGTCTTAAAATTATTACTGGAAATTTATGAGTATTATAAAGTTTAACTAAAAAATTAGTAGATAATAGTTTTGCTGAAGCATAAGTTGAAAATGGAAATCCATACTGATTTTCAGATTGTGGTGCTTCGATCATCCCATACTCCATGCTGGTTCCAATTTGTACAAATTTTTTTATTTTTTTTTTCAAAAAAATTTGAGTTAAATTAACAAGACTTGTAAAATGACTTTTGTATATTATGTCGGTTTTATTAGTATCATGTTGTACATACCCTCCTAAATTTACAACATAAGTATATGATTGGTTTAAACCCTTTTTAAGTTTTTTTAAATTTGTAATATCTATCAATAAATATTTTACACCACTAACGTACCTATTTTTTTTTGGCTTATTTAAAGAAATACTTGATACTTTCCAACCTTTTTTTTTAGCATAAAGAGCAACATGATAACCAATAAAACCTGTGCCACCAATAATTAGAAGATGTGGTAATTTTTTTTTTACCATGAAAATAAAATATTAATGATATTAATTAAAATTAATTAGGTGGATACTCAGACTTACCAATTATTAAATCCACAATAGTTAAAAGCCAAATTTGATGTATATTTTCAATATAATTATAAGCTTTGCTATTTATCCAGAAATTTATATCTCCAAGTTTAGCCACTGGGTTATTTTTGTCGATTCCAGTAAAAGTTATTATTTTAGAAAATTTTTTTCTTCTCGCAGCTTCACATCCTTTAACCATATTTGGAGATTTTCCACTTGCTGAAATTATTATAACCACATCACCTTCGTCTCCATAAAAATCTATTGCTTTTTCAACCCATTTTTCATAACCATAGTCATTAGAAAAACAAGTGATTAGATCAGATTCGTTAAAATTAAAGCATCTAATCTTAGCATTTTTTGTGAGGTCAACACTAAAATGACTAGCCATAGCGGCGCTTCCACCATTTCCAAAAATCATAAGCTTCTTATTATTTTTATTATTTTCTACCAAAATATTTTTAACTTTCACTATTTTTTCTGTTATTTCTGGATTTGGTTTAATTAAAGAAGAAAAGTCTTCTAAATATTTATCTACAAAATTTTTTTCTGACATATAGGCTGTGTATTATTTTTTTAACAAAATGTATAGTATTTTTTTTATAATTAAACAAATATTTAAAATTTAACTTATTTTAACAAACTTTGGTGGAATAAACTTAGTATTCTTTCTATATATAAACAAATTATTTTTTACTTTTTCTAAATTATTTTTTAAAAATTCAAAGCAAGGTTTGTTTTTTTGGGTTTTTAAGTACTGAAATACTATTTTGTTAATACCCTTTTTTTTTAAAACTTGGATAATTTTTAATAGCATTACTTTTTCTATTGATCTTCCAAAAGCTCTACAGCTTAGTATGAAATCTATAACCTCAATTTTATCTGGTAATACTTTAAAAGAAACTATACCAACTAAACCCATATCTCCAAATTTATCTTTTACTTTACATGAAAATAGATGACTTTTTTTATCATTAATTAATCTATCTAATACTAACTCAGAAATTCTTCTTGTTTTTAAATTCATTTGGTTAGTTTTATTAATTAATTGCAAAATTCTTTTCTTATTTTTTTCATTTCCTTTTTCGAAGTAAACTTTTGTTTTTAAAGTTGATAACCATTTATCGTGAGTTATGAATTTTTCCTTATTTTTATTTCTTACTTTTTCATCTTGATAAAATTTAGTTCTGTTTTTGTCTTCATATGTTAAATATTGAACATCAAGGCCTTCTAAACTCTGAAGTTTAGTTACGTAGCGACAAGGATCTTCTGGCCAATCGGGTACCGTGATACCTTTTATGCTAGTTTTAACTCTATCTCTTTCTGATACGTTGTCATCAATAAATAACACTGATTCATTTGTTAGATTTAATTCAGATATAATTTCACTAATATTTTTTGCTTTATCATTCCAATTAATTCTCCAAGCGGCAAAATCTTTCTTTTTTAAAATCATATTTGGGTTTTTTTCTATTGCTTCTAATGCATTTTTTTCCTCATTCTTGCTACAAATTGCTAGTTGAATACCCAGATTTTTAAATGCTTTTAAATTTAATTGAAAATCTTTAAAAGCTTCACCTTCCATATTGTGCCCGCCAATATTAATTTTCTTCCAACCTAAATCACCTAAAACTCCGCCCCATAAAGTATTATCTAGATCAACAATGATTAATTTTTTGTTTTTTCCTTCAAATGCCTTGATTATTTTGATCAATTCGCTAGATGCAATATCAAACACTTTTTGTGAAAAAGGGATTTTTGCTGCATACCAAAGCTTTGGATTATAATTAAAATTATAGTTTTTAATCCAAAAATCAGTATTTAGATAAATAATATTTTTTTGTTTCTTAAGCTCGTTTGAAATTTTTATATTTATCAAGTTTATATTTCTTGATAATCCCATGTCATCTGTATAGTCGTTTAAATATTTTCCTTTAACATTTCCAGGCAATGTCCATGAGTTAACTATTAAATAGTCTGTTTGTGATGATATTTGTTTAATTATACTAATATACTCCTTTACCTCTTTATCTAATTTTTTTAAATCAATTTTTTCGTTGTTTAAAAGAGATTGAAAGCTTTTAATAACACCTTCAATTGTGGACCAAATTAAAATGATATGATTTTTATTTTTTTCATTGATTATTTCAAAACAACTATCATAAAAAAGGCCAAAGTTAGGTTTTATTAATTTATATTTTTTAGAGTCAATTTTTTGGTTTAAAAAATTATAATATGTTTCTAAATTAAAATTTGATATTAATCTTATATTCTTTTTCATTTTTTTAATTGATTTTTTTTATATGAGCGCAGTAATTAATAGTTATTTTTTTTTTAATTATTTCTTTCATTGGCTTTTCTTCTACTGGTAAAATACGACTATCTACTATACGAAATCCACAACTCTTTATCATTTGTTGAATCTCTTTGATTGATTTAAAATGATATACATGGTCAATGCTTGGACAATCAACGCAAGTCGATAAGTAAATACTTCCATCTTTGTTAATAAGTTGATTCAATTTTTTTAATATTTTTTTGGGATTTTCTACGTGCTCTAGTACTTCGCCCATTGTAATAAAGTCAAACTTATCGGAGTTGCCGAAATCATATATATTTTTGACTGTGTAATTAACCTTTTTTTTATTATTTAGTAAAAAATTAACAATAGATCTAGTGATTTGTATCGAAGTTTTGCTAATGTCAACAACTTCATAATTAGTATTTTTTTTTAACAATTTTAAAGCTTGAAGCAAAAATAAACCATGGCCTGGACCAATTTCTAGGTAGCTATCAATTTTTGACTTTTCTTTTGCAATTTTTTTTATAAAAAAAGAGTACATCGCATAATGAGTTGGCCAGAGAAATTGGGATATGGCAATTCCAATCATGTAACTTTTCATTTCTTTAATATTATTATAAACCTCTTTGTATGCAGTTTTTTCATTATCCACTGGGTATTTTTTATATTTAATAAAATATTTTTGACTTACCATTATATCGCTACATAATTTTAAATAGGCTTTTATTGCGTAATCTAATTCAATATTTTGATCTTTGAGATATTTTAAAAATTCTTTTGAAAAAGTCTCCGCTCTATTAAAGTAAAGTTTATCAACCAAACTTAGAAACCTTAGAATTTTAATTTTTTGGGAACTTGATTTGTTAATTACTTTATTAACAATTAAATTATAGTTTTTATATTTTTTTAACTTTTGCACTGTATATTTTGGTTTTTATAATTATATATTAAATAAATATATTATTTTTTTTTTAATATCTTTTTATCTAAATCTTTTTGTAAATCAGCAAGTGTATACTTACTACCGAAAGCTTTATCAAAAAAATCTTCATTAAGTAAATTGATTTCTTTTCCAATTATTTCTTTAATTTTTTCTTCAATAGATACAAATAAATTAACAATTACAAGAGAATCTAAATTACTTTTAGGTCCCAAGATTTGAAATTCATTTTTAAATATAATCTTATCTTTTTTTTTTAATTGTAGGTTTATTTTTTTAATTGAGTCTTTAATAATATCTATGCTTTTCATTTTTTATTTAAAATTTATATATTTATAATTGCATCTCCATCTATATATGATGGATTCCAATATTTATCATTACTTAATAGTTTGTCTAACTTTTTATTTTTTGATTTATAATAAAAAGAGTTAAGCTTCAATTTTTTTTTAAAAGGTTTAAAAAGTTTCATATAACTTCTATTTTCTTTATTAAATCCTCTAAATTCAACTATATCGTAATTTCTTCTTTTAGCCTCTTGAATATTTGCTCCAATTAAGTTTTTAGATGTTTCTTTAAAATCATTTAAAGTTATTAAATCTATAATTAAAGCTGACTTTATTTTTTTTTTAAAATTTACTTTTTCAATGCAAATAGAATAACCAGTTATTTCATTATTTTTCTTACTTAAAAATAACCACGCCTTTTTATCTTTTAGAAAGGGACCTAAATGCCATTTTAACCATTTTTTATCTCTTTGAAATAATAGGGTATTTTTTTTCTTTAATTTAATTTTTTTCCACAAATGATCAAATTTATTATCAATAATATTACAACTTTCAATATTTTGAGTTGAAAATTTATTCTCCCAATAATTTAATCTTTTTTTGAAAAGTATTGTTAAGATTATAGAAAAAAAACTTGTTATAAAATTTTTAAATGGAAACGTTTTATTACCTAAAAAAAACTTGATTATTGAACTAGATTTTAAAATAATTATTAATGAACTATCTAAATCTTCTACAGGAACTTTTTTTACATTTAGTGCTTCCATGATTTTACTTGTCTTCAAACCAAAGCTTGTTCCTAAGAAAAAATCAATGTTGAGTTGTGAAAAGTATTTTTTTATTAATATCATTGAGGCAGATCTAAACTTTTTATCAACAACCCATCCATTTAAAATAGAACAAATATAATTTTTTCCATTTAAAAAATAATACATTGGGAAGTTTCCTATGTGACCAACTATTACTTTATTTTCTTCTATTACCCAACCGCGTATCCATTTTTTTTTATTTAATAATGCTGGATTTCTACTCCATAAATCATTCCATCGATTAAATTTAATCATCTTTAATTGATTTCTTTTAAAAAGTTTTCTAACTTTATTGTAATCTTTTTTTGAAACTTTTCTTAATATCATTTTAATTTTTTAAAAAAAATTTGTATAAAAAATTATAGAAACCACTTATATGATTTATTAAAGATTTTTCACATGTATTTGCCCCTACATAAATCCGTGGTAGTGCAAACAAATTTATTTTTTTTATTGGATGTGAAATACTTGTAACAGCTGAAAGTAAATTAAAACTTTTTAATAAATCGTACTCTCTTTCAGAAGCTTCATTGGCGCCTCCATAAGGATATGCGAAATGCTTTATTTTATGATTAACTAATTTTTCTAAAATTTCTATTGATTGTTTTACTTCAAAAAGTAAATCTTGTGTTTTTAATATTTTAAAATTTAAATGGTTATGAGAGTGTGACCCTATTGTTATTAATGGATTTTTATCCAAGATTTTTACTTCATCAAGTGTTAAGCATATTTTTGAATAATCATTCCTTTCTTTATTAAAAGTCATCTTTTCTAATATATCAGTCTGTTCATTTTTTTCTAAATTCATTAATATTTTTCTAATTTCTTTAAATCCTTTTTCTTTTTGTTTTTTATTCTCTAAAATAAAACTAAAATTCTTATTTTTATGCTGAAATTTTAAAGAAGTATTTTTTTCAACTAGTCTTTTTAATTCATACCACCACATCTCAACCTTCTTTTCTAAAAATCTTGTTGATATGTAAATAGTAGCAGGCACATTATATTTTTCTAAAATGGGGAGGGCGTATTTTAAATTATCTTTGTAACCATCATCAAAAGTAATTGTAACTGTAAAATTATTTTTTTTATTTATATTTTGAATAAAATTATCAATACTTACTAAAGAATAACGTTCCTTTAATAATTTAATTTGTTTATCAAACTGTGAGCAAGAAACAGCCAATCCAAGTTTTAAATCTTCCTTCATTTTATCATCTGGCAAAATTCTATGGTAGACGAGTATAACCCCATTGCCCTTCCATGGTTTAGCAAAAAAATCTAAAAATCTACTAGTTATGTTTAATACATAAATTTTTTTTACGAAATTTTTAATCATATTATTTTAAAAGTTTTTTAATTTATCCAAAATAGAGGTTGGTAAACCTAAAGCTAATAAGAGTTTTATTTTTTTAAAATTGTTAGGATATTTTAAGATATGCTTAAATGAATTCATTAATTGTTTTTTCAAAATTAGAACAGTTATTTTTTTATATAAAATCATTTCTTTTATTAGTTTCAGTTCTTTATCTGACAAAAATGATTTAATATTGTGATGCCATTTTTCAAACTCTGCTAACTCTAGCTCTCTATTTTTTCTTGTAAAATTATTTTCATGTAATCTGTAAAAAACTAAGGGTTCTTGAACACAATCGTAAGTGCATTTTTTAGAAATTCTTACAAAGAAATCAAAATCTCCAATTATTTGGTAGTTTTTATTAAACCCTATGTCTAAATTAAGATATTCAGATTTTCTTATTATTGCAGTTAGTATAGTTACAGATGTCTTTTTGCTAATTATATCCGAAAACAAATTTCCTTTAAGAAGAGTGCCTTTTTTAAGTTTTGTTTTTTTTTTAGTTTTGTTATTTAAAAGCCATTGATTGCAATAAACTATACCTATATTTTTATTTGCAAAAAGTGGAATTTGAAATTCTAATCTATTTTTTGCCCAAAAATCATCTACATCGCAAAAAGTAATAAAATCTCCACTTGAGGCCTTAACGGCTAAGTCTCTTGCTTCATATAAATACATATGAGCTGGTGATAAATAATATTTAAATCTTTTATCTGTAAATTTTTTAAAGATTTGCTTACTATTATCTGTTGAATGATTATCCCAGAAAATCACTTCCCAGTTTTGATAGGTTTGATTTTGTATGCTAGTTAAACATTCTTCTAAATAGCTTTCGCCATTATAACAATTAACAATAATACTTACTAAAGGATTATTATTAATATCATTTAACGAAGCCATGGAGCGTCTTTAGAATAAATTTCCTCAAGATTATCTTTGTCACGTTTAGTATCCATGCATTGCCAAAATCCATTATGTTTATATGCAAAAAGTTCCCCTTTGCTGACAGCTTTTTCTAAAGGTTCTCTTTCCAAATAAGTGCTGTCACCATGTATAAAGTTAAAAAATTCAGGTTCTACTACAAAAAAACCACCATTTATCCAGCCTTCTCCTAAATGTGATTTTTCTTTAAAGCTGGTCACCTTATTCTCATTTAATTCAATAGCTCCAAAACGTGCTGGGGGTCTTACGGCTGAAACTGTTACAAGTTTTTTATGACTTTTATGAAATTCTATTAGAGAATCTAAGTTTATATTTGATAAGCCATCACCATAAGTAAGCATACAAGTTTCATTACCGATAATTTTTTGAAGTCGTTTTACGCGTCCGCCGGTCATAGTATTTTTCCCTGTTTCTACTAATTCAACATTCCAATCTTTTGCATTTTTGGAGAAATATTCTTTAATAACCTCACTTTTATATCCAGCAGCAATCACAAAATCTTTATAATTATACTTTGCGTAAATACTCATAATATGCCACAGCATAGGCTTATCTCCTATTTGAACCATAGGTTTTGGAATTGAGTCTGTATATTCAGATAATCTTGTTCCAAATCCACCAGCTAATAAAATAACTTTCATTTATAATTACCAATTGTATTTTATTTCGTTTATTTTACGTCTTAGAATTTCTTTAGAGTTAAATTGAGCATTTGAAATATTTAGAATAATACTTTCATTCTTATGACATCCTTTAAATCCAAACCAAATTTTTGGGGGGACAGTTACCCTGCAATAGTTTTTTTGTCCAATTTCAACTACTTTAAAGATATTTTCTTTTTGAGAGTAAAAGACAAATTTAACTTTACCAAACGGCACTACTAAATTAAGTGTCATTTTTAAATGATATTTCCACGCCTTAATTCTATTATATTTAATTTTAGAAAAATAAGCCTCGCCAAAAGACCATTTTTTTAATTCGTTTTTTTGCAAAGCTTTCATAACATTGCCCGATGCTATTTGTGTGATCTTTAAAGGAGTAATTTTAATCTTTTCTAAAATGGATTTGCCCATTTAAAACCTCTTTTAAATGCTAAATATTGATATTGACTTATTTGATCTTTAGTTAAGTAATAAATATTTTTTGGGTCTAAATAGTAATTTCTATACCATTCTGCAACTAACTCAATATTTTCTTCAAACTTAAGTATGCTTTTCCATTTCAATATTTTTCTAGCTTTATTACAATTTAATCTTAAAAGTCCAGATTCATAAAATTTTTTTGAAGATTTTGGTATTGTTTTCCAAGAAACGTTTTCCCAATTATTACCCATAGCTTGAACAAGTTCTAATACACTATATTCGCGTGATAGACTTGGTCCAAAATTAAAAGATTCTCCATGTAATTTTTTATTATTTTTTAAATTAATTGCTAGACATATATAACCTCCAACCGCTTCAAGTACATGTTGCCAAGGTCTTGTAGCTTTAGGATTTCTTAATTTTGCTTTAGTTCCCTTTGACCAGCTTCTAACACAATCAGGTATTATTCTGTCTTTGGCCCAATCACCGCCACCAATAACATTACCAGCTCTTGCGGTCGCTATACGAATTTTAGAATTATTATTTAAAAAGAAAGAATTAATATAAGACTTTATCAGTAATTCCGCGGATGCTTTAGAGCTGCTATATGGATCCTTCCCTCCCAATGTATCAGTTTCTTTA
>MDSV01033362.1_pt1 | contig 24617 bp, 24 predicted proteins | sample 810851 | NCBI WGS metagenome assembly MDSV01 (sample SAMN05326640, study PRJNA326480) | marine metagenome | isolation source: seawater | place: Atlantic Ocean: North East | collected 2012
CTCATACAAAGACTTTGTCCAGATGCAAAGATTAGAACTGGACATGGGCAAATGAATGGTAAGTTATTAGAAAAAATAATGATAGATTTCATAGAAGGAGAATTTGACGTTCTTGTTTCAACAACAATTATTGAAAATGGAGTTGATGTCCCAAATGCAAATACTATCATAATAAATAACGCACAAAATTTTGGTTTAAGCGATCTGCATCAAATGAGAGGTAGGGTAGGAAGATCAAATAAAAAAGCTTTTTGTTTTTTAATTAGTCCTCCTCTACATACTATTTCAGATGAAAGTAGAAAAAGACTTACCGCGCTAGAGCAGTTTTCAACCCTTGGCAGTGGATTTAAAATTGCTATGAGAGATATAGATATTAGAGGAGCTGGAGATCTTTTAGGAGCTGATCAGTCTGGATTTATAAATGATATTGGTTTCGAAACTTATCAAAAAATATTGAATGAGGCTATAGAAGAACTAAAACAAGAAAAATTCAAAGAATTAATAGTTGAAGAAAAAGATAGTTTTTATATAAGAGATTGTCAGTTGGACACTGATTTAGAAATACTTATTCCTGAAACTTATGTAAGTAGTATCAGTGAGAGAATAAATTTATACAAAGAGTTAAATAACTTTAATCATGAAAATGAAATAAATACATTCCTTCAAAGATTGGAAGATAGGTTTGGGAAAATTCCAAATGAAATAGAAAATATTTGCAATGGAATACGACTCAAATGGATTGCTAAAAAAATTGGCATACAACGTATTATTTTAAAAAATAATAATATGTACGCGTACTTTCCAAAAGACAGTAATTCTAATTACTATAATTCAATTATCTTTAAAAAAGTATTAGATTATTTAAAAGATAATTTTGAGAAATGTCAATTAGTAGAAAAGCAAAATAAACTTTCATTATTGATTAAAAATATCAATTCAATTGATGAGGCATTAAAAATCTGTAAAGAAATTTTGAAAAAATAAACTTCATTAATCAACAATAAGAATAACTTATTAACAATATTTTTTTTTAATTGCAATTCACTAGATAATACTATAGGATTTAAGTAAAATTGCATATAGTATTAAAAAATCAAAATGTCAGATAAAAAGGTAATTAAGAATGCATTGATTTCTGTGTTTAATAAAACTGGTTTAGAACCAATATTAAATAAATTAAATGATCTTCAAGTCCAAATATACTCTACTGGAGGGACAGCAAAATTTATTAAAAACCAAAATATACCTGTAAATCTTGTAGAAGATCTTACAACATATCCTTCTATTCTAGGTGGTAGAGTAAAAACATTACATCCAAAAATATTTGGAGGGATTTTATCTAGAAGAGATGATAATAATGATAGAGCGCAAATAAATAAATATAAAATTATTGAATTTGATTTAGTGATAGTTGATCTTTATCCTTTTGAAGAAACAGTAAACTCTGGAGCTAATGAAAAAGAAATAATTGAGAAAATTGATATTGGCGGTATTTCTCTAATAAGAGCAGCGGCAAAAAACTATAACGATGTTTTTGTAGTTTCTGCCATGCATCAATATTCAGAACTTCTTAATATACTAAGTTCTAATGGTGCTACAACTAATGCTAATGAAAGAAAAAAATTCGCTAGACATGCTTTTAAAATCTCATCAAAATATGACAGAGAGATTTATAAGTATTTTAATGAGCCGAATGATATATTTAATCATACTCTAACACAGTCTAAGAAACTTAGATATGGAGAAAATCCTCATCAGAAAGGGATATTCTTTGGAGATTTAGATAAAATATTTAGCAAATTAAATGGAAAAGAGTTGTCATATAACAATCTGCTAGATATTGATTCTGCAGTTAATCTGATTTCAGAATTTAATGAAACCACTTTCATAATACTAAAACATAATAATGCTTGTGGAGTAGCAAGTAGAGAAAAACTTTCTGATGCTTGGAGAGATGCATTAGCTGGTGATCCAATATCAGCTTTTGGAGGAGTTCTGATATGCAATAGGGAGATTGATCTTATAACTGCTAAAGAAATAGACAAAATATTTTACGAAGTATTAATTGCTCCTTCTTTTTCTACTGAAGCATTAGATCTTTTAAAAAAGAAGGAAAAAAGAATTTTACTACAATTAAATAAAATTACATTTCCAGAAATACAATTCAGAACAATATTAAATGGTGTGTTACAGCAAGAAAAAGATTTAAAAACAGATGATTTGGAAGACGTAAATATTTCAACTAAAACATCTCCAACAGATCAGCAATTAATTGATCTACTTTTTGCTTCAAAAATTTGCAAACATACTAAATCAAATACTATTGTTCTTGCAAAGAATAAACAGCTTATTTCAAGTGGTGTAGGCCAAACATCTAGAGTTGATGCCTTAAAACAAGCTATCGAAAAAGCAGAAAAATTTAAATTAAATCTTGATGGCTCAGTCATGGCATCGGATGCATTTTTTCCTTTTCCAGATTGTGTAGAAATAGGTTATAAATCTGGCATAAAATCTGTAATTCAGCCAGGCGGATCTATTAAAGATCAATTAACTATTGACTATTGTAATAAACATCAAATAAGTATGGTATTAACAGGCATCAGACATTTTAAACATTAAAAAATAAAATATATGGGATTTTTCGATTTTATGCAAGAGGCCATTGCAATTGACTTAGGAACTGCAAATACACTAATTATACATAATGACAAAGTAGTAGTAGATGAACCATCAATTGTTGCAAAAAATGTAAGAACAGGTGAAGTTATTGCAATTGGAAAAAAAGCACAACAAATGCATGGCAAAGCTCATAAGGAAATTGAAACACTCCGACCATTAAAAGATGGAGTAATAGCTGATTTTCAATCTTCTGAACAAATGATTCGAGGTTTTATAGATATGATTCAAAAGAAAAGATCTATCTTCTCCCCTGCTCTGAAAATGGTGGTTTGTATCCCTTCTGGCGTCACTGAAGTAGAAAAAAGAGCAGTTATTGACTCTGCAGAACATGCCGGAGCTAAGGATGTATGGTTAATACATGAACCTATGGCTGCAGCAATAGGAATTGGTATAGACGTTTTAGAACCTAAAGGTAATATGGTAATTGATATAGGTGGAGGAACAACAGAAATAGCAGTTATATCATTAGGAGGTATCGTATGTGATAAATCTATTAGAGTAGCAGGTGATGAATTTACTGATAATATAAAAACATATATGAAATCACGGCATAATATTGCAGTAGGTGATATAATGGCTGAAAATATCAAAATAAGTGTAGGTTCTGCATTAACAGAACTTGAAGAGCCACCTCCAAACTATGCGGTACATGGGAGAGATCTTATGAGCGGTATCCCTAAAGAAGTTATTGTAACATATAAAGAAATAGCTGGAGCATTAAATAACTCTATAGAACAAATTGAAGAAGCAGTAATGAGTGCACTCTTCAATACCCCACCTGCATTATCGGCAGATATATATAATGAAGGTTTATATTTAACAGGTGGAGGTTCTATGTTAAGAGGTTTAGATAAACGAATATCAAGAAAAACTAAACTTCCTGTCTATGTTGCAGAAGATCCATTAAGAGCAGTTGCTAGGGGAACAGGTATTGCATTGAAAAATACAGAAAGTTACTCTTTCTTGATTCAATAGTAATTTTTAAATATGTACAACTTATTACGATTTATTAAGATAAATCATTTTACAATTCTCTTTATCTTAGCGCAAGCTTTTTCAGTGTTCTTATTATTATCAAACAACACATTTCAGCAAACTAAATTTAATAAATTTATGATGGAATACACTAGTATAATATATCAATATAAAAACATGGTTTTTAGCTATATCAATCTTAAAAAAGAGAATGAGTATTTAGTAAATGAAAACGCAAAGTTATATTCAATTTTATTAAAAAAGGAAAATTCAAATAAGGTGATGATACCAAATCAAGAAAAATTTTCTTATGAACCAGCAAAAGTATTAAACAATTCAATTAACAAACGGAACAACTACATTACTGTAAACAAAGGAATTAAGCACGGAATAAAAAAAGGTATGGGAGTTATTACTAATAATGGAGTTATTGGAATAGTTCACTCAGCTTCAGAAAACTATTCTATAATTATTTCTTTACTAAATAGAAAATCATCTTTAAGTGTGAAACTAAAAAAAAATAATCATAATGGAATTTTAAAATGGAATGGATATGATTATAGAACAACAAATATTACAAATTTTCCTAGTCATATAAATATTAAGAAAGGAGATACAATTATAACTAATAGCCATAGCACAATATTTCCTGAAAAAATAAATATTGGAGAAATCTTAAGTTTTGAAAAAGATGAAAAAGGATACTTTGACGTCAAGGTTAAACTTTTTGAAGATTTTAATCAAATCAATTATGTATATATTATCTATAATACTAATGCTAAAGAACAAGAAGCACTTGAAAAACAATATAAATGACAAAATTATTTTACAGATATCTTAAATTAACACCTGTTTTTATATTAATACAAATATTAGTGCTTAATCAAATTCTCTTCTTTGGTTACATCAATCCATTTCTATATATTATACTGATTTTATCTTTACCTATCGGAACTTCAAAATGGTTCTTACTTTTATACTCTTTTTTTATAGGTTTTATAATTGATGTTTTTTCTACATCTTTAGGTTTTCACTCAACAGCATGTGTTCTAATTGCATACATAAAACCCTTAATTAGTAAAATAACAATTCCACAAAATATATTGGGTTATATGGATGAGATCAATATGTGGAAAATTGGAGTTAAACCATATGTTTTATATTCTCTAATAATTATTTTATTACATCATGCTTTGCTTTTTGTTATAGAAAATTCAAGTTTTAATATACATGTTTTGCAAAAAATTATTTACAGCACTTTTATGACTTTAATTATTTTGTTAATTGTTCAATTAGCAAATAAAAAGATATGAAAAAGTATGCGGTAAGATCCAAAATTATTGCTAGCCTATTTATAGCAATTACATCAATTTTTATTATTAAACTATTTTATATACAAATACTAAATAAAAATTATAAGTTCTCCGCTAACAACAATGTACTTAGATATGAAGTAGAACAAGCAATTAGAGGACTAATATATGATCGAAATGAAAAACTAATTGTAGCAAATAAGCCAGCTTACGATTTAATGATTATTCCTAGAGAAATCAATAAAATTGACACAAATTCTTTATGTGAATTAACTAAAATTACAAAAAAAGAATTTATTGAAAAGTATAATCTTGCTAGCAACTACTCAAGATATAAAGAAAGTGTTTTCTTAAAACACATCCAACTTGAAGATGCAAGTAGACTTGCAGAAAAATTATTTGAATTTCCTGGATTTTATTTGCGTAAAATAACAATGAGAAGTTACCCTCATAATTTTGCAAGTCATGTAATTGGATACCTAGGTGAAGTAAATACAAAAAAAACTCAAGAAGATCAATATTATGTGAAAGGTGATCTGTCAGGTATTAGCGGAATTGAAGCTGCATACGAAAAATATCTTCGTGGATCAAAAGGGATGAGTATTAAGCTAGTTGATGTTCATAATAGAGATCAAGGTAAATTCCAAGATGGGAAATTTGATACAATCGCAACTTCTGGAAAAAATATAATTTCAACAATTGATCTTGAACTGCAGAAATTAGGTGAACAGCTCATGAAAAATAAAGTTGGAGCAATTGTTGCAATTGAGCCAGAAAGTGGCGAAATTCTATCATTGGTATCTAGCCCAGATTATAGCTTAAAAGATTTAACAGGAAGAAAACGTACCGAAAATTATAAAAAATTAATAACTAATAATAAAAAACCGCTATTTAATCGAGCACTTCAAGGATCTTATCCACCAGGTTCAACTTTCAAATTAATAAATGGATTGATAGCATTACAAGAGAAGAGAATCAAAGAAAATTCCATTTTTTCATGTTATTCAGGTTACGAATATGACAAAAATAAAATAGTAAAGTGTCATCCACATAAAACACCTTTATCTTTAGATGAAGCTATTGAAATTTCTTGCAATTCATATTTCTGTATGTTATTTGAAAAATATTTTTCTAGTTTTTCAAATATGGAAGAAGCTTATAATAATTGGTATAGTCATGTACGAAGTTTTGGAGTTGGTGATTACTTAAACAATGATTTTATAAATGGCAATCCTGGAAAACTACCAGACTTTAATTTTTATAATAAATTATATAAAAAAAGTTGGAATGCAAACACTATAATATCTATGTCAATAGGTCAAGGAGAATTATTACTAACGCCTATTCAAATGGCTAATATAACATCTATTATTGCTAATCGTGGCTATTTCTATACTCCACACATAATAAAAAAAATTCAAAACACGGAAATTGATAGTGCTTATAAAGAAAAGAGGTTTTGTTCAATTGATAAAAAATATTTTGATATTGTTATAAATGGTATGGAAATGGTTGTCTCTGGTGATAATGGAACAGCATTAGAATCAAAAATAGATGGATTAGATATATGTGGGAAAACAGGAACTGCACAGAATCCCCATGGAGAAGATCATTCAATTTTTATTGCCTTTGCACCAAAAAAACAACCAAAAATTGCAATCGCAGTTTATATTGAAAATGGGGGGTGGGGATCGAAATGGGCAGCGCCAATTGGAACATTAATGATCGAAAAATATTTAAATAATTTTAATATTAATACAGAAAAAATAAATTTTATTATTAATAGTAAGCTATAGATAATGAGAAAAGCCAAAAATATATTTGCTAACATTGACTACATAAGTATACTTTTATATTATGTATTAATAATTTTTGGCGCAATAAATATTTTTGCATCTCAATATAATGAAGATTCCAACACATTTTTCGACTTTTCAAAAAGGTATGGAAAACAGATAATATTTATGATTATTGCATCATTTTTTGCTCTTATTATACTAATTATTGACTGGAAATTCTATTATTCACTTTCATACATATTCTATATAATTGGTATTATGTTATTAATTGGAGTTTTATTTTTAGGAAATAAAGTTGGCGGAGCAACATCTTGGTTTGATATTGGAAGTTTTAAATTTCAACCATCAGAAATAGCAAAATTTATAACTGCCTTGGCAGTAGCTAAATATTATAACGGTATACATAATAAAAATATATCAATTTATCAGAAAATTAAAGTTTATGCTTTTATTGGAATACCATTTATACTTATAATTTTACAAAATGACTTAGGAACAGCAATTGTTTTTTCAAGTTTCTTGTTAGTGTTATATAGAGAGGGATTATCAGGAAATATTCTTATCCTTGGATTAATTATTATCACTTTATTTATATGTTCACTTTTAATAGAAAATATAATTTTAATCTCTTTACTTGCGACAGTTAGTCTGATTTTTATTTTACTATCAAAAAAAAATAAAAAAGAAATAATAATTATAATATGTTTATTAATTAGCGCAGTTGGTTTTATACATAGTGTCAACTATATTTTTAATAATATTCTTTCTGATCATCATACAAAAAGAATAAATATCATGTTAGGAAAAGAAATAGATCCCTATGGAGCAGGATATAACCTCATTCAGTCAAAAATTGCAATCGGATCTGGGGGGACTTTTGGAAAAGGTTTTTTAAATGGAACACAAACAAGATTTGATTTTGTTCCTGAACAAAGTACAGATTTTATATTTTGTACTATTGGAGAAGAGTGGGGATTTATGGGTAGCTTTATATTTTGTATTATGTATGTTGCACTCTTATTAAGAATCTTATTTTTATCTGAAAGACAAAGATCTAATTTTAGCAGAATTTATGGATATAGTGTTTCATCAATATTATTTATACATTTTTTTATTAATATTGGGATGACTATTGGGCTGGTTCCTGTTATTGGGATTCCTCTTCCTTTTATTAGTTATGGAGGATCTTCTTTAATAGGATTTACTATATTACTATTTGTGTTTCTGAATTTAGATTCTTATAGATTACAAATTCTAAGATAAATCTAATTAATAAAATTCTGATCTATTATCTTTAACTTCAGCTGATTCTTTTAAAGAATTAAAAGAATTAGCTTGTGCATAAGATTGTATATCTGATAACATCTTTTTCTTTTGCTGTGTTACATCAGATAAAGTTATAGCTTCATCTAAATTTAGTAAGCTGACAAAGTACATGGCATTTCTTCCTTTAACAAATTTAACTGTGTTTTTATTATCAATAAAATTGAATACGGATCCTACAAGTTCTGGTTCATATCCAATTCCTGCCACACTTAAATTAGCTAAAGTAGCATTGGCATTTAGAATACTTTTTGAGTTATCAATAGCTATTTTAGACAATTCAACATTAGAATATTTTTTTGAAATAAAATCCGATTTTTTTTCTTTAATGACTAATGATCTTATTTCTTCTTTGATATTCTTAATAGGAACATCTCCTTCTTTATGTATACCTACTAAATGAGCAATGACATAATTATTTTCAAATTGAAAAATATCAGAAATATCACCTGTTTTAGATGAATACATCCAACGTATCATTTCTCTTGAATTCGTTAGACCAGATATATTTTCTTTATTAATTTGAACTTTTACATCACTTCTTTTTATTATATTTTCTTTAACAACTAGTGAATCAAAAGAAATTTCTTCATTGATTAATTTAGCTGCGAATTTTGAAGCTTTTGAATAAAATTGATTAAACGTTTCAGTACTAGGCTCTATAAATCTATCTATATATGCAATTTTAACTTTTTTTACCTTTTTACTTTTGTTTGTTACCTCTATCAAATGTACTCCAAATTGAGAATTTACTATTTTCAAATCACCCTTTCTTGATGCAAAACATGCTTCATTAAATTCATCTACCATCACGCCTTCTTCAAACCAACCTAAATCTCCACCTTTTATTGATGAGCCTTTATCTTCGGAATATTGATTAGCTAAAAGGCCAAAGTCTGATCCGTTTTCAATTCTTAATTTTAATAGTTCTATTGTTTTACTAACAGAATCTAAATTCATAGATTGTGTTGGTTTAATAAGTATATGTCTTGCTTCAACTGAGTCTGGCCTAAATTGAACATCTGCTAATTTTGAAATTCTATAAAAACCCTGTTTTGTAAGATAAGGGCCAATAACTGCACCCTTGTCTTTGTAAAATAATTGGTTCCAATTTTCATCTTCTAGTTTACTCTGTTTCGAAAAAACAAATTTAGTATTTGTATTATCTGAATTTCTCCTGCATAATAATTCATAGTCCTCGTATTCTATAAAATCAGAAACTAATTCTTGTAAACTAGATTTTGTTAATTCATCATCAGATAATGATGGAAGCACATTAAATATAATATAATCAACATCTCTAGATTCTTCTTGCTGATAATTCTTCTTGTTTTCTCTATAATATCTGGACATCTCTTTTTCACTAGGTTCAACTAAACTATCTTGAATAATTGAATAAGGTAAAGAAACATAAGTAAATGATGATTTTTGTTGATTTTCGTTGGCTTTTTCAATAGCAGAATTTGATGTATAATACATTGATTTACCAATCAAAGAATTATATTTTGCATTCTTAATTAAGTTAATTAAATAGTCTTGAAAACCTATCCATCTTTCACGAGATTCTCCAGTTGGATCTTCATCTATTTGTTTAAGATAAGCCAATACTCTTGTTCTATCAAAAGCACCTGAAGGACCTTGAAAGGCAGATACTTTACTTATCTCAGGATGTACATTTACTCCTTGTAGTAATTCAAAAAACTCATCATCAGATACATCAAGACCAATTCGCTCATACTCATAATCCATAATTAAATCTCTTACATATTGATTCCAAATCTGCGAGCGAATTTGAGCAATTAATGATTGAGTAAGTACAGTTTGTGGATTTTGTACTTTCCAAGTATTATCAAGATAATCTTGTAGTTTAATTTCAAAATCCTGTCTTAAAATTTTTTCTCCATATACTTCTCCAACATGTATAGAACCCCTAGGTCCAGATCTTTTTGATTGCATAAAATCACCCAATATAAAAGCTAACATTGCAATACCAATGACAGCCAATAATAATCCTGATCTATTTCTAATTTTTCCTAATGTTGCCATACAAAATAATTTTAAAAGATTGCGAATATACAATTGTTATTTTACAAATAAAAATTCAAAAAAAAATATCTATTTGCCTACGACCTCTATTTGGACCTCTTGTATCGCATTTTGATTTACATCTAATATAGTAATATTAAATTTTTCTTCAACAACTAACAACTGATTTTTTTCAGGTATGTTTTCATGATAATGTAAAATTAACCCAGCAATTGTTTTATATTCTTCATTCTCAGGTAAATCTAAATCATACTTTTTATTAATCAAATCTACATCTAAACTCGCGTACATCTTGAATACATTTTCAGACAATCTAACATCTGTAATCTCATTCATATCATGTTCGTCTTCAATTTCCCCTACAATTTCTTCTGTAACATCTTCAATCGTAACTAAGCCAGCGGTGCCACCAAATTCGTCAACAACTAAAGCTAAACCTCTATTTTCTTCTATAAATTGATTTAATAATTCCATTGCAGACATACTCTCAGGAACAAATTGTATAGGCATTAATACAGATTTAATATTTCTAGGCATTCTAAATAAATCTGAAGAATGAACATAACCTATCACTCTATCTATACTACCTCTAAAAATAATAATCTTAGATAATTTTGTTTCGATAAATTTTCTTTTTAAATCTTCAATTTTAGATGTAACATCAAATGCAATAATATTTGTTCTAGGAACCATACACTCTCTTATTTTTCTTTCACTTAAATCCAAAGCATTCTGTAACATTTCAACTTCTATTCTATTATCTTCAGAAAAATTATTATTTTTTATATTTGATAAATAATCATCTAAATCTGTTTTACTAAAAGTCGGTTGAGTTTTTTGGTCTTTTTGATTAAAAATATATTTTAAAATCCAATTTGAAATTTTCAAAAATAAAATTGTAACTGGTCTTAATAAGATAAAAAATATCCAAATAGGAATACATAAAAAGTTTAAGATAAAGTTGGGATAAATCTTGAAAATCACCTTAGGTAAAAACTCGGCTACTAATAAAACAATTAAAGTTGTTATTATGGTTTGCAGCAACAATAAAACAAAATCAGATTGAGAATAAATAATTAATAAAGGATAAAGAATTTTTGTCATAAAAACTCCATATATAACTAAGGAAATATTATTTCCAACTAACATAGTTGTAATAAAATCTGAATCACTTTTAGAAAAATAAGAAATGAATTTTGAAGTAAAATGTTTTGAATTTTTATCTAATTCTAATTGCAATTTATTAGCAGAAACAAAAGCAATCTCAATGCCAGAAAAAAAAGCAGAACATAAAAGAGAAATAACGGCTATGACAAGCATAAATTATTTATTATTTAAATTAAAAATTCCACTAATTTTAGTGATCTCATATTCTGTAAAATTTGGATTTGATTTAAATCCCTCCCCTAAAATTAATTCCTTTTTAGTTTGTATTTTTACTTTTTCTTCTGTATATATTATATTTTTTTGTCTATCCCAAATAAGCTCTTCAGAATTTAACATATTTATATTATTTGTTAAAATAACATTTCCAGAAGCTAACATAATATTTTTTTTATTATCTATAAATGCCTTTTCAGATTTCAAAATTGATTCTATGTTAGAAGAATCATCATAAAATATAACTGTTAAACTATCTGAAAATATAATATTAGGTTCTTTTTCTTTATAGCGTGTTATTTTATTAGCTGATATTTTTACTTTTAACTTTCCATCTTTAGTATGTAGAATTTCTGCTTTTATCATTTCTTCAGCTGGTAAATTTATATTTATAAAATCTTGAACTAAATCAGTATTATTGGTACATGAAACCAAAAATAAAATAAAAAAAAACCTTAACATTCTAATCTATTGTTCTAACAGTTGTGTTTTTATTTATCCAACATTCTACCGTATGTTTACTTCCCGATTCTATCCCATTAAAAAAACAGGTTTCTTTAGTTGGAAAATATTTAGAGTAAGTATTTATGCTTTTGCTAGCTCTCAATTGGGTTTCTTCATCTTTTAAAGCTTTTTGAAAAGCATCAACAGCCACCCAATATACTGTAGTTTTTTCAAAATCACTACCACATTGCTTTGCTCCAGATATATATATATTTCCTAAACTCATATATGCCTCCCCCCAATCTTTTCTAATTTCTAATGAGTTATACACTGCTGAACGGGCAGAAGAATACGATCCAATAGATCGGTATGCATCGGCAAGCGTTAAATAATATTTAGCTTTTTGATTAAGATCTTCTTCTAAAGAAATTGCTTCTTTAGCAAAACTAACTGCATTAGAAGAGCTTCCTTTTAAAATACACATTTTCGACATCTTATCAGCAGACATAGCAGAAGGTTCTAAAATATGTAATGCCTCTGTTGCCTTAAAAAATAAATCGCTCTCATTACAATCTTTAGAATCTAATATTTCAACGATTCTTTTTAAGTCACTAGCATTCTCATTTGATGAATCAAATTTCTTAGAAAATAAATTAATCAAATCATCACAGTTTGCATATGGTGTAAATAAATTTTCAATCTTCTCAGAATATTGTATAAAATATTTTGTAACTTTTGATTGATTATTAATATTATAACTTATAATGTTAGAAATAATATTATATACATTTAAAACATCCTCTTTGCTTTTCTCTCCCCTTTTTTCTAAATTAACAACTGCTTTCATATAACCATAAACAGTTCTAAAATCTGAATTATTACCACTTAATTTTATTCCTTGATCCATCAACATAAAAGCCTCATTACTTCTTGATTTATCAGCTAATAATAACTCATATCCTTTTAAACCTAAAATGTATCCCTCTTTACCGAAACCGTATTTTAATCTTTGATCAAATATCATCATTAAAGTATCAATATATGCTTCCTTATTTTGCTTATCTAACTTTATTCTTTCTTTAATTATCTTAGGTCCATTCTTATAAATATTTCCGCTAGATGCTGGACAATTTTTAAAGGCCCATCTCCAAGGAGATAAAGCATCTTGATAATTTTTTTGCTTGTAATATTCTCTAAACATTGATAAGTTTTCCTTACACGCATTTTCATCCATACCATATTTTGATTGTGCAGAAATAGTAAGTGATAATATTGTAAATATTATTATAAAATTATTTTTTCCTTTCATAATTAATCATATTTTCTTTTTAAAAACCAAATTCCATCATATGTTATACTTAAACCTAGCTTGACATAATCTTCTCTAATCAAATTGTTTTCTATTGATCCCTTTCTTGCCAAAATAACAGAAAAATCATATTTTGTTAATGATTTTTTTACAGGAAGACCAAAACCAAAACTAAAACTACTTTCTCTTAATTGTGTGTTATTAATTTCTATAGGTAATTCATTGTATGAAAAACCAAATCTGTAAGCAACTCTTTTGTAATAATTTTTCACTGAATTATAATCTGGAACATATTGAACCCCCATAGAAAAACTAGAAATATCCATATAATATTCTTGTTGACCTAACAAAGTATAATCACTCCAGTATTGCTTGTTATAATCAATTATTAATAATAATTTTTCATCTTTAATATAAGATGCCCCAACTGATATATTTTGAGGTAAAACAATATAACCCCATTCAGTATTATTTAAAGTTGTATCCTTTGATATCTCAAAAGCACCAGAATACTCAAATGTTTCTGTCAAATAACTTCTTTTTAATCTAATATCATTGTTATTAGAAAAAGTTAAGCCTAAAGAAATTTTTTCTAAATCAGAAATATTTTTTTTATAAATTAGCCCTGCAGTATAAAAATATCCTTTGATATTATCTTGAATATTTGAATTACTGTTTAAAAAAGAAACATCATTAAATATAATTTTTTTTCTTCTGTTTATTGAGCCAAATAGATAAGACGCGTTTAATCCTAAAGAAATATTTTCATTTAACAAATAAGCGGTTCCAAAATAGATATTTGCCAAGCCACCATCTCCTGAATATATGAATTCAGCTGGCACATTATTATTTAATATATTACTTGAATACGAATAACCTGTATTACTATATGGAAGCAAACCACAACTTGCAGCTAATTTATCATTAAATTTAAATCCAAGAGTCATATGTGAAAAAGACGTATTGTTAGTAATCTGATTATCAGATGAATTTTTCATATTTGTAGTGGTATGCATACCTCCAGTTGAAAATAAAAAAGATTTTTTTCTAAACGCAATATATGTAGCAGGGTTATACGGGTTAATATTTTTATTATTGAGCAAAGATGTTACACCTCCACCAATCGCATTATACTCTGGCAAATATTTTTGATCTAATTCTCCTAAACCAAATCTAGAATAAGGTGAACTAGTATTAACTTGAGCAATAGAGCAATCAATTGTCAGAAAAAGAATTAAGTTGATAAGAATTAATTTATTCATTAAAATTTAAAATTTCATTTAATCCAATTAGAACTAAATTTGGGTTTGCAAATATGCTACTTTTTAGTTTTTTTTCAAAGAAAAAACAATCTCCTCCCGTAAAAATAACGAGATTATCTTTATTTTCTTTTCTAAATTCATAAATAAAATCTTTAACTTCAGAAGTTACCCCTTTTTGGACACCACTTATAATTGATGAAATTGTTGATTTTCCTAAAAATTTATCATCATTGACAATATTACAAAGTGGAAGTACTTCTGTATAATTATTAAGAGACATAAATCTCATTTTTAAGCCAGGTGAAATTCTTCCTCCAAGATATTCATTTTTATTATTAACCACATCTATTGTTATGCATGTGCCTGCATCAAATACAGCTATATTTTTCCCTTTATATAAAGATGCCGCAGCCACTACTGATGCAATCCTATCGCTACCTAAAGTTTCAGGTGTATTATAGTTTAATTTAATAGGGATTGGTGTTTCAGCATCAAGAATTAATGGCTTAAACTGCTTAATTATCTTAAATATATCTTTATTTTTATTTCTAACATTAGACAGAATAGTTCTTGAAACTGGAAAATCTTTAACTAAATTATTAATTTTTTCAAAGAAATTAGAATTAATTTTATCTGTATAAATTAATTCATTCAAATCAAATACACCTATTTTTAAAGAAGTATTACCAATATCTATTACTAAATTCAATATATATAATTTCTTCAAAAATAAAAAATAACTAGCTTATGTGATGTATTGACTAAAAAATTTCTGTGTATTAAAAAATCTATTAAATTTGCAAACTATCAATGATGGTGCTATAGCTCAGTTGGTAGAGCAAAGGACTGAAAATCCTTGTGTCCCCGGTTCGATTCCTGGTAGCACCACAAAAAACCCACTTGTAAGTGGGTTTTTTTATTAAAATTGACATGTCTTAATTTTTAGAAACCTCTTCTGTATATTAAAAATTTCTATCTGATATATTTTTTAAGCATATTTGGTAAAAATAAAATATCAAAAACCAGTGCTAATAGTGCCGCTGTTATAGTAATAGAAGCCAACTGACTAATAGATCTAAACTCTGAAAATAATAGTGGCAAAAGAGATATTATAATTATTACAGTAGTTTTAATTATTGCATGAAATGTTTTTTTCTTACAATACTCTATAGACTTTGATATAGAATGATTTTGTTTTCTACTTATACTGTATGCTGAAATGATATGTATTGAATCGTCTACTATCAAGCCAAATACAATAGCAAATATGAAAGCATTTGAAAGGCTAAGATAAAAACCAAATAAAGAGAATAATCCTAAACAACTAAAGAGAGGAACTAAATTTGGTGTTAGCGAAATAAATAAATACATCAAATTAAAATTATTTAAAATAACGAATATAAATCCAATTAAAAGTATTGCTAGTATTAATCCTACCAAAATTTCAATAGTAATAGACCTACTAATTTGATCAAATAAATATCCAACACCTCCTATCTGAAAAGAAATGTTTTTTTGTTTAGAAAATTCAAGAATTCGATTATATAAAATATTTGATTTTATGGAACCAATATCTCTTATTCTTGATTTTATTAATGTCGTGTCTTTTTGAGTAAACGTAATATCAACACTAGTTTTATTTAAACTTAAATATTCATTAAATATTTTTACCTGATCTTTATTTGCATTAAATAAAGTAAAGGATATTGGCTTAATACCTCCAAAATTTTCTTCAATAAAATTTATTTCTTTATATAATTTAGACTTAGTATTAATTTCATCAGTTATATAATTATCGATATTGATATTAACTAGTGCTAAAAAACTGAGTGACAAAAACAAAAATAAACTAATCTTTCTATGAGGATATATGAATTGTATTAACTTAAAAATATGATCTGTTAGCCCTGATTTAGATTTTAAAGGTAATCTTAAATCTATAATTAATGCAAAAAAAGTAACTATTATAAATAATGAAACAAAAATTGATAAAGTAGTAACAACACCAAATCTGGTTAAAGGCTCAAATGAACCGAAAGTAAAACTTAAAAAGCCTATTGCAGTAGTCAAAGAAGTTAAAAAAACCGGCTTGCCTATAAAAATCAATTGAGAATAAAATAACTTATATTTAATTTCTGTGCTTTTATTTATATTTAATAAATGCATGAAATCAGAAATATTAATTATAAAAATGATGGCCGGGATAATAATCATTACTAACTCTATACCTCCAAATAAAAAAGTAGAGATAGAGATGGAAAACATTATTGAAAATAAAATAGAAAGCAGACAAATAAAAACAATCTTATAATTTCTAACAAAAAAGAACAACATTAGACTACAAATGATTGCACTAAGAGTTATAAATATTATCAACTCTTTAATCACATTCTTAGTCATATATATTTCTGACTTTATCTGACCTGTTATGTTTACATTGGATTCCTTTATTTTAGAGAATTGTAAATTCAAAAATTCTAATACATTAGATTTTTGCAACTCGGTTTCTAAATTTTTACATTTAATTATAAAAATTAATTTTTTGAAATCTTTACTTATAAACTTGCTGTTATAGGAAGTTATTCTTTCTAGTGAATTCTCAAAATTTTCTTCACTTTGAAAGTTAAGTAATGATACTGGAAATGGAAGAATTGATTCTTTTAAAATTATTCTTTCATTAAAAATACTTTTTACTGATTTGATATATTTGCTTGTATCTATACAATCTAAAATTGAATCTATGCTTGCAGATTGCACATAATTAAGACTATCTGTAAGATTTAAACCAACTAACAATAAATTACTATCATCTACAGATTTTTCAATAATATCTTTCTCCACATTTGACAACTCAATAATTCTTTCGCTATCAAAAAAAACTTTAATTTTTGTTATATTTAAGCAACAAAAAATAAATGCAAATAATAAAAGAAAAAAATTTATATATCTATACTTCCAAAAAAATCTAGTCAATGAAAAAAAATTACAAAATTAAAATGCAAAATTATTAATAAATTGGCAGATAAATTATTGTAAATAATAAAATCTAAATATAGTTATCTATCTTATGTAAGATGAAGTAAAAAATCTGCATTCACGTAAAATTAAATCAAATAATATGCTCTATTTTTATCTAATTCTTTTTATTAGTTTATTAATTTTGTAATACGATGAATCATATTTTTATTATAAAATCTGGTGTTATATTATCTCTTCTTTGTGTTGTTATTGGGGCATTTGGAGCACACTTATTTGCAAATATAATTGGAGAAAAATTAGATGTTTTTAAAACAGCTACAAAATATCAAATGTTTCACTCACTAGCTATTATTATTGTAGGAATACTAGCAAAAATATTCTATTTAGATCTAAAATTCACTTATTATTTATTTTGCTTTGGTATAGTTTTATTCTGTGGTTCTTTGTATCTCATTTCTATATTCAAATATTCTTTTTTAGGTGCAATCACCCCTTTAGGGGGTATATTATTTATACTTGGTTGGGTTGTATTGTTTTATAAATTAAGTTATAATGTTTCATAAAATTTAGAAATGGATTTAAAAATTAGAAAAGGTGTCAAAAAAGATTTAAAAGAAGTGTTAAAACTCATCAAAGAGCTTGCTAAATATGAAAATGCTTTAGAAGAAGTTGATTTAACTTTATCTCAATTAAAAGAAGGTGGGTTTGGGAAAAGACCTTATTACTGGTTTTTAGTTGCAGAAAAAAATAAGCAAATTATTGGTCTATCATTTTATTGGATTAGATATTCTACATGGAAAGGGAAATTTTTATTTCTTGAAGATTTTGTGATAAAATATGAATATAGAAATCAAGGTGTAGGTAAAAAATTATTTGAACATACAATCAAAGTATGTCAAGAATTAGGCTTAAAAGGTATGACTTGGCAAGTATTAGATTGGAATAAACCTGCAATTAATTTTTATAAAAAGTTTAATGCTAAAATATCGAATGAATGGCTAAATGGTAAACTTACATATAAGCAAATTGAAGTAATATCTAAAAAAATTAAATCTCATCAAAATCAATAACAACACGGCTTGATTTTGGATGTGATTGACAGGTTAAAACAAAACCTTGATCTACTTCTTCTTCTGATAAAGAAAAATTTTGATCCATCTCTACCTCACCTTCGATTACTTTTGCCTTACAAACACAACAAACTCCTCCTTTGCAAGAAAATGGCACATCAGCACCTGCATCCATAGATGCATCTAAAATAGATTTTCCACTTGAAGTCAACTCAAAATCAAAATCATCACCATCTACACAAACTAAAACTTTACTATTAATTTCTTCTGATTTAACTTTTTTTATTGGAGCTTCTATACTATTAAATCTTTCAAAATATATATTTTCTTCTTTTATATTATTATCAATTAATAAATCTCTAGTGTTATCTATTAAAGCTCCTGGTCCACATAAGAAAAACATATCAGCATTTAATAAATTTTTATGTTGTGCAAAAAAATCTATTAAATTTTCTTTATCTAACCTTCCGTTAATACAATCTGGAATTTCTTCTCTAGAGAATGCATAATATGTAAAAAATTGTCTTTGATATTTTCTTTCTAATTCTTGAATTTCCTTGAAAAACATCACACTTTGTCTTTGTTTATTACCGTATACTAAAGTGAATTCACTATCCTTTTCTACCGTTAACGTTTCTCTTATCATTGATAAAATAGGTGTAATACCACTACCTGCGCAAATACCCAAATAATGATGTTTATTTTCACTATTATTTTGCAAGTAAAAATTTCCTAGTGGAGGAATAACCTCTAATTTATCTCCTTTTTTTACTTTTTTTGTTAGAAAAGTAGACATTAAACCTCCTGGAACTAATTTAACACCAATCTCTATATTATCTAAGGTTGCGCTACTTATAGAATATGATCTTCTCACATCTTGATCATTGATAATCCTTTTAATTGTAATATATTGACCTGGAATGAATTTAAAATCATTATTTCCAGTCGTGTTGAATGTTATTGCAACTGAGTCAGTAGAAAGTTTATTAACATCTATAACTTCTAATTTGAAAAAATCTTTTATCATCTAAATAATTTAGTGCAAAAATATAATATTCTATACTAAATAGAATATTTAGATAAAACATATTTTTACTAATTTTGCAATATAATTGAAATGTATGAGTGAAAAAAAATTCCAAACAAAAATTGAAGCTGAAAAAAAAATCGAACCAAAAGATTGGATGCCAGAAAAATATCGACAACACTTAATCAGGCAAATATCACAACATGCTCATTCAGAAATCATAGGCATGCAGCCTGAAGGACAATGGATTAGTAGAGCGCCTTCATTAAGAGCAAAAATGATACTATTAGCAAAAGTACAAGATGAAGCAGGACACGGATTATACCTATACTCAGCCTGTGAAACTTTAGGTGTTAGTAGAACAGAATTAATTGATCAACTTCATCAAGAAAAAGCAAAATATTCATCTATTTTTAATTATCCTAGTATGAGTTGGGCAGATATGGGGGCAATAGGCTGGCTTGTAGATGGAGCTGCTATTGTTAATCAAGTTTCTCTTCAGAGAACTTCTTATGGACCATATGCTAGAGGTATGGTAAAAATATGTAAAGAAGAAAGCTTTCATCAAAGACAAGGTTATGAAATAATGGCAGAGTTAGCAAAAGGAACAAAAGAACAAAAAGAAATGGCACAAGATGCATTAAACCGATTCTGGTGGCCATCAATTATGATGTTTGGTCCCCATGATGCAGACTCACCTAGGTCAGGAAATGCAATGAAGTGGAAAATAAAAAGACAAACAAATGACGAACTAAGACAAAGTTTCATTGACAAAACAGTACCTCAAGCTGAAGTTATTGGTCTTACTATTCCTGATCCAAAATTAAAATGGAACAAAGAAAGAGGTCATTATGATTTTGGAGAAATAGATTGGGAGGAATTTTGGAATGTAGTTAATGGTAAAGGGCCCTGTAACAAGGAACGTTTAGAACACCACAAAAAAGCACATGAAGAAGGGAGATGGGTAAGAGAAGCTGCAAAAGCATATGCTAAAAAAAATATTATATAAAATTATGTCAGAAAATATAACAGAAATTTGGGAAGTATTTATCCAAAGTAAGAATGGGTTAGCTCATAAACATGTTGGAAATGTACATGCGACAGATAAAAAAATGGCTCTTGACAATGCGAGAGATTTATATACTAGAAGAAATGAAGGAAGTTGTATATGGGTAGTTAAATCAAGGCATATTATTTCTTCAGAGTCAGAAGATAGCGAAGTTTTTTTTGATCCAGCAAACGATAAAATGTATAGACACCCAACTTTTTATACAATGCCCGATGGAGCTAAACATATATAAATGGATGACTTGCTAAAATATACTCTGCGAATAGCTGACAATTCATTAATACTAGCTCAAAGAATGGCAGAATGGTGCTCAAAAGGACCAACATTAGAAGAAGATATTGCGATGTCTAATATTGCGTTAGATTTGTTTGGGCAAGCAAATGGATTTTTAAATTATGCTTCAACTATTCATGGAAAAAAGACTGCAGATGACTTTGTATTTAAAAGAAATGTAAATGAATTTTACAATTTACAAATTGTAGAGTTAGAAAATAATGATTTTGGAAATACAATGATAAGAAATCTTTTATACGACTCTTTCTATTTGCTGTTCTATCAAGAGCTAATAAAGAGTAATGATGAAATACTTTCTGCATTAGCTGAAAAATCATTAAAAGAAATCAAATATCATCTAAGACACTCAAGTAGTTGGGTAATACGATTAGGAGATGGCACAAAAGAAAGTAATACAAGAATCCAAAAATCATTAAACGAAATCTGGAAATACACAAATGAATTTTTTCAAATAGATGAAATTGACAAACATATGATTAAAAAAAATATAGGTGTTGATACTAAATTATTTCAACAAGAATGGAATCTTTTAATCTCAAAAACATTAAAAGAAGCAAAGTTAATACAGCCTAAAAACAATAATATATATTTTCGAGGAAGAGATGGATACCACTCGAAACATTTAAACTCTTTAATTGAAGAAATGCAAGAAATACCTAGAAAATATCCGGATGCTAAATGGTAATACAAATAAAATATGGAAGTTATTAGAAACTGTTCCGGATCCTGAAATACCAGTAATTTCTGTTGTTGATTTAGGTGTTGTTAGAGAGATTAAAAATAATAAAAATAGAATCATAATTACCATAACACCAACATATTCAGGTTGCCCAGCCATGAAGACAATCCAAGAAGACATTAAAGATTGCCTAATTAAAAACAACGTACTTAATTTTGAATTAAACATAAAATATAGCCCGGCATGGACTACAGAATGGATGAGTAAAAAAACTAAAGATAAACTCTTGGAGTACGGTATATCTCCTCCTTCAAAAAAAACAATTTGCCCTCAATGTAAATCTGAAAATGTAAAGTTAGTTAGTGAATTTGGAGCTACTGCATGTAAATCATTTTATACTTGTTCTGACTGCCTTGAACCTTTTGAATCATTTAAGTGCATTTAAACACATTAACTATCTAGTTTTATTTCTTATTTTAGCTGTTTATAATTTGTAAATAATGATAATATTTGAAAAAATCGCTGGTGTAGGTAGAATCACATTTAATAGACCAGATAAATTTCATTCTGTTATTAAAGAACTTGCGTTAGAAATGCAGAGTGCATTAGATAAATGTAAAGAAGATGATGTTAGGGCAGTAATGATAACAGCCTCAGGAAAAGCTTTCTGTGCAGGGCAAGATCTAGGAGAAGCTACGGGTCCAGATGCTCCTAAAATTTCAAAAATTATTCAAGAACACTATAATCCAATTATCCAAAAAATTAGGCATCTAAAGAAGCCTGTAGTAGCTGCTGTAAATGGTGTTGCTGCAGGAGCTGGGGCTAGCATTGCTTTATGTTGTGATATAGTCGTTGCAAAAGAAAGTGCTTCATTCATTCAGGCATTCTCAAAAATTGGACTTATCCCAGATAGTGGTGCTACATATTTTCTTCCAAGATTAATTGGTAGTCAAAGAGCAACTGCCATTATGATGACTGCTGATACAATTAATGCAAAAGAAGCTGAAAATCTGGGAATGATATATAAATCATTCCCAGATGATACTTTTGAAATAGAAAGTTGGAAATTAGTTAATAAACTTGCTAATATGCCAACTAAAGGTCTTGCTCTAACAAAAAAACTACTTAATAACTCTTATAACAACAATCTTGAAGAACAATTAATAATAGAAGAAAAATGTCAAGAAATAGCTGCAGAAACAGAAGATTTCAAAGAAGGAGTGAATGCTTTTCTTGAGAAAAGAAAACCAAATTTTAAGGGAAAATGATAAAAGTAAGCGTAATAGGAGCTGGTACAATGGGAATGGGTATTGCACAAATTGCTGCAACTCAAGGTCATCAGGTATGCTTATATGACAACTATGATGGGGCCATTGAAAATGCAAAAAATAAACTTGAAAAAATATTAAATCGACTTGTTGAAAAAGAAAAAATAACCAGCAAAGAAAAAGATGAGATTATTGGACGTATTAATTTCTCAAAAGAATTAGCTGCAATAAGTGAGAGTAATATTGTTATCGAGGCTATCATTGAAGATCTTAAAATAAAAAAAGATGTTTTCTCAAAAATAGAAGAAATAATAGATGAAGATTGTATTATTGGTTCAAACACTTCATCTCTATCTATTGCTTCTATTGCTTCAGCTTGTAAACATGCTGAACGTGTTGTTGGAATACATTTCTTCAACCCTGCACCACTGATGCCTCTTGTAGAAATTATCCCTGCTGTACAAACTTCTGACAGTAAATTAATTGAAGCAAGAAAAATAATTGATGGGTGGGGAAAAATTAGTGTTATAGTAAAAGATACACCAGGTTTTATTGTTAATAGAGTTGCTCGTCCTTTCTATGGTGAAGCGCTTAGAATATATGAAGAAGGAATAGCAGATTTTGCAACTATAGACTGGTCAATGAAAGAGCTTGGAGGATTTAGAATGGGACCCTTCGAATTAATGGACTATATAGGAAATGATGTAAACTACATTGTAACTGAAACAGTTTTTAAATCTTTTTATTTTGACCCAAGATACAAACCTTCATTTACACAAAAAAGAATGATGGAAGCAGGATACCTAGGTAGAAAGACAGGAAAAGGATATTATAATTACAATGCTGAAATACCTAAAGCAAATACAAATAGAGATTTAGGCAAACAGATTCTATGGAGAATTCTTTCTATGCTTATTAATGAAGCAGCAGATGCTCTTTTTCTAAATATTGCTACAAGAGAAGATATTGATTTAGCCATGACTAAAGGAGTAAATTATCCTAAAGGATTACTTAATTGGGCTGATGAAATAGGTATTAAAAATATACTTAATCAATTGGAAGATTTACAGAGTGAATACTGTGAAGACAGGTATAGGCCTTCTCCATTAATAAGAAGAATGGTAAAAGAAAATAAAACATTTTACTAATGAGTTTAGCTAAAAGAGTTGTAGATAAAATGATTAATGGAGATGCTTTTAGCCAATGGCTTGGCATTAAAGTAATAGAAATATCTGAAGGGAAATGCACTTTAGAAATGACTGTTAGAGATGAGATGACTAATGGATTTAATATTGCCCATGGTGGAATTGCATATTCTCTTGCTGATAGCGCCCTTGCTTTTGCAGCTAACTCATATGGGATACAGTCAATGTCAATTGAAACATCAATCTCTCATACTAAAAAAGTAAAAAGTGGAGATGTGTTAAAAGCCATTACTAAAGAGGTCAATAAAAGTAAAAAAACTGCTATTTACTATATAACTATAACTAATCAAGAAAATATGGAGATTGCTCATTTTAAGGGAACAGTCTATAGAACTGATAGAGAATGGTTTGATAATTAAAAACTATGATATACGAATTTGACGGATACAAACCTGTAATTGACCCTTCTTCTTTTGTTCATAAAGAAGCAACAATTATTGGAAATGTAATTATTGGAAAGAATGTATATATAGGCCCTGGCGCTTCACTAAGAGGA
>MDSV01061253.1_pt1 | contig 24598 bp, 17 predicted proteins | sample 810851 | NCBI WGS metagenome assembly MDSV01 (sample SAMN05326640, study PRJNA326480) | marine metagenome | isolation source: seawater | place: Atlantic Ocean: North East | collected 2012
CGCAGATCAAAGCGCGCGTCGCGCCCGAGATTGACGTGCCCGTCGTGGAGCCCGACGCGCCCGGCGCTGAGGACGAGGACGCCGTGGTGAACGTGATGCCCGCGAAGGCCAACGCGGATCTGAAACGCGACGTCGAGCGCAAGTTGGAAAAACTGGAACGCAAGACGCAGCGCGCCATGATCGAGCTGACCCGCGAAGAGGACGCGCGCAGGATGCGCGAACAGCGAAACGCGTCGTAGAAGTCTCGCGTGATGTGATGCGCGAATATCATAGCATACAGAGTCTTCATCGTTCGCCACCCGCGCGACGCGAGCGCGTTCCGCGACGGCGAACGCGTCGAACGAATCGTTTCGCCGCGCTTCGCGAAGCGTCGCGGGTTTTCGTCATCACCTCGTCTCGATCCACGCCACCGTCCCGCCGATCGGTTCGCCGCGCGCGTCCGCCGCGCGCGACGCCTCGAGCCGCTCGCGGAACCGCTCGTCGCCGCACTCGCGCATTGCCCGCAGCGCCTCCCAGCCCGGCTTCTGCGTGAGCAACAGGTACGCCTCGTTCTCGGGGTCGGACGCCGCCGAGTACGCGCCCAGCGCGCACGAGCACACCAGCCTGGCGGCGACGAGCGTCGGCAACACGCGCCTCTCCGTTTGCGTCAGCGGGAACGTCCGCTCGAACCCCGTCACGAGCTCAGCGACGTTCCCCACCGGATCAGGCGCGCCGAGGGAGAAGTACGCCGCCGCGACCGCGATCTCGTTCACGCGCCAGGTCGCGACGATGTCCCCGAAATCCAAAACGCCGCACGGCGTCGCGCGCGGGGCGACGGGTTTTCGCCCGGGGGCGAAGAAATCATCTGCGACGGACGGGTGGAGCACGCGTACCAAAACGTTCTGGTCGTTGGCGTCGCCGTGCGCGACGCCCGCGCGCAGCGCGTTGGCGTGCGGCTTCACGATCGTCTCGAACGCGTCCAAAACGTCACGCGCGATCGTCTTGTTTTCTTCGTCGCCGATCGCCTCCGCGAACGGCCGCGTTTTCGCGACGTTTTTGAGATCCCACAGGTGGTCGCGCTCGGCGCCCGGGTGCGAGAAGCTCGCGAGCGCGCTCGCCATTTTACCCAGAAACGCGCCGACGTCCCGGAGGAACTCGGGCGTGTGCTTCACGCGCGCCGAGCGCTCGGCGATCTCGCCCGGGAGCCATGTCAAGACGCGTACGGCGTGCATCCGCGCGATCCCGGCGGCGGTTTTAAGTCGGATGTACGCGACGTCGTCGTGCACCGGCCGCTTGTTTTTCTCGTTTATGGATCCGATGAAGTCGAACGACGCGTTCGTGCGCATGGGCACGGGCGCGGGGACGTCGTGCGCCTGCAAATGCCGCATCATCGCGGTCTGCGCGCTGAGAAGGCCGGGCCGCTGGCTCTCCACGCCGTTGTGCACCTTGAGCGTGTACGCGTGCGTGCCGTCCTCGGTGCGGGCGTAAAAGTTGCGGTCGTCGTACGAGTTGAGCTCGCTCGCGGAGCTCGAGTCGATCGCGCCCCCGGGGAGCGTCCAGTGACTGTTCACGAACTCGACGACCGCCGCCGCGTCGCATCGCGGCTTCTCGAGCTTCCTCCGCGCCTCGTCGTCCGCGCTCATCGCGCGCGCGCGCCGCACCCGCCGCGCGCCGGGAACTCACGAGAGGAGGGGCGAAGAAGAATGCTCGTTTCGGCGCGGACCAGCGGACGCTCCCCGAAAAAAAAGTCTCGAGGGGTTGACGTTTCGGCTCGACTCGCGGACTCGCAAACGCGTTCTAGTTTTTCGCGCTCAGCGCTCGTCCGTTCCCGCCGGATCCGCTCTTTTTCCCCGAGGTGGACGTCGAGGACCCCCGCGTGGACCCTTTCGAGCCCGTCCCGGACATCGTCCCCGTCAGCGTCTTGGACAACGTCTTGGACATGGTCGCGTTCGACTCCGCCGCCACCGTGGCGGCGGCGACCGCAACCGCGCCCCCGACGGCGAGCGGCGGCCTCCACGAGTTGAACCTGGTCGGTCGCACCTTGACCGACTTGTTGAGGTGCTCCCTCGTGGCTTGCTTGACGATGTCCTCCCGCACCTCCTCGCCAGCCCGCGCGCGCTGCCTATCGATGGTGGCGAGCCGAGACTCGCTCAGCGCGTTGCACGTCTTGGACCACTGCTTGTGCAGATGCGCCACGCACACAATCTCGTCGCCCTCGGCGAACACGTCGCCGATGGCGGACGCCGGCTTGAATCGAATCTGGCCGTAGACGCGCTTTCCGTACCGCGGGTCCCACAGCAGTTTGTCGTGCGCGCGCTTGAAGCAGTCCGTGCTGTACGGCTCGTGCGGAGGCATGGTCGCCAGAAGACGGTCCGCCGCGGCCTTGCACTGCTCGAACGTCGCGCTCGGATCGCAACGCCACCAGATGCTGTTTTCCGGGAAGGACGGAGGATCGACGGTGAGAGACGGCTTCGAGGAAAGGGTTGACCCGAGACGCGCGCCCGGTCGCTCGTGTCCGCGCGTGGCCGAAACGGATCGTCCTCGCCGCGCTCGCGCCGCGTCGACGTCTGGAACGGCGCGCGCTTCGAGGCTTGCGCGTCGTGTCTGGAATCGCTCCGGCCCCCGACGAGCCGCGGTCGCGCGGCGAGCGCCGAATCCGTCGCGCGGTCCGACACGAGAATCGCGGAAGCGCTCGCGTGCGCTGGAGGGACGTACGGTTCTTGCGAGCGCGGGTGTCTGAACTTGACACGCATGACTCCCCTCGAATGTTAACACGCCTTCGCGCGTGCGCGACGCACGCCGCCGGCGCTGCGTGGGCGCTCGCCCGGTCGCGCGCGGGTTGCTGTGTACCTCTCGGCCGCTTCGGACGGCACGAGAAACGCTCGCGTCGTCGTTCCCCCTCTTTCTTTTCTCCTTTCTCCCAAACCGATCATGCAGGAGGGTTGACCGATGGCTGACCCCCTGATTGAGAAAAAGTCACGAGCGAAGAACCGTTAGCCGCGCGCGGATCTACCAGAGTCGCGCGCGCGCGCTCTCTCGAGGACCGCATGCGTCGCGACACGATAGCCCCACCCGCGAGGATGACCCCTCCCGCGGGCTGGGCGCCGTGGGTCCAGGACACGGACGGTGCAGGCGGCGACTTCGCGGAACCGAGCGTCGAAGACGGGGTGCCCACGCGAGGCGGCACGTGCGCGTGTCCCGTCTGCGGGCTGGACCTCTCGTCGTGGACGCTGCCCGACCGCGAGACGCACGCGGATGCCTGCGTCGCCAGGGCCTTCGAAGGCGACGCGACGGCTTCTCACACGAGAGACGAAATGGTAGGACGACACGACCAACCCCCGTTCGCGGAGACGCGCGCGGAGACGCACGCGGAGACGGCGTCTCCCGGAGATGCCATCTTCCCGGCGATGCCGTCGCCCGGAGGCGCGTCGCGCGCGCGCGGCGCGTGCGACGCGTTTCTCCACCGGCACGGTCTGTCCCGGTACGCCCCCGCGTTCGCGCGGGAGGCGCTGTTCCCGAGCGACCTCCCGAGCCTGACGCGCGAGGACCTGCGGCACGTCTTGGGCGTGCGCGACGAGCGGGACGCGGCGACGTTTCTCGCCGCGGCGGCGCCCCGCGCGGGCGGGGGGGGACTCGCCGCGCGGGAGCCTTTTCCGTTCGCCGCCGGCGTCGGTCCGCGCGGGAGACCCTCCGCGGCGACCTCCGCGCCGCGGTCTCGGGAAGACGCGCGGCTCGCGTCTTTGGAGCAGCACGACGACGAGTGGACACACCTGGCGATGGCGATCTCCGCGTCGGCGCGCGAAGCGCCGAGTCACGGCGCGAGCGCCGCCGTCGCCGTCGCGCTCGGGAAACCGCGCGCTCGGGAAACCGCGGAGACGGGAGACGGGTCCGTTCGCGAGACGCTCGCCGCGCCTCGCGGTCTGCGCGGGAACCGGGACGGGGACGCGGCGTCTTCTCCCCGCGCCGCGCGGGTGCTTCGCGAACGTCGTGACGTGGCGAACGAACCGGAGCGCGGACGCGCCGCGAACCCGCGCGACGCAGAGGCTGTCGTTTCTTCGCCACCCGCTCCGCGCGAGCGAAACGATCGCGTCGGGTCGAAGACGGAAAACGGCTCGGTTTTGGAGGCGGCGCGCTCGCTCGGCAGAAGAAGCGTCCCGTCGTCGCTGTGGGGCGCCGCGGGGCACGGCGGGCGCGACCGCGAGATCCCGGATTGGGTGCTGGGCGGAGAGAAGCCGCGCGTGGGGTGACGCGCTTAAATATTACTTTCGGAGGGGTTCCAACATTTGGGGTGGAACAGAAAACGGGTCAGCGCGAGGCGCGTGTCGGTTTCAAACCGCGTCTTCTTCGGGATTTTTTAACCGTCAATCTTTGAGTTATCGCGTACCATTCGGTTTTTGGTGTTACGTTTTCCCTCGAGGAAGAGCCGCGTTCGACACACGCACGCGCGCCTGCTCTCCGTGCAGGCGGACGCGATGTCAACGCGCGCGTCCGTGCGAGATGAGCGCGCGCCCCTCCTAGTGTCCGAGACGGACGCAGCGCTCGGGCGCGAGGCCAAGGACGCGGGCCGACGCCTGCCGGCGGTCCTCGCGTGCGTCGCGGTGGCTTTCCTCGTGGCGCTGGTGAGCCTCTCCGTCACCATCGGCGCGTCCGAGCGCGGCTCGAACGAGGTGGCGCGCGTCGGGTTGACGCTCAGCGACGCCGCGATGGAAGAGGCGGAGACACAGTACGGCGAGGTCCCCGCGGGCGGTGTGACCAAGGCGGAGTACGAGGCGGCGCGCGAGGCGGATGCGGATGCGACGGAGGCGTCCGAGCAAAAATCCGAGAAGGCCCCCGAGGCGGCCGCGGCGCTCGGGTGGGTGCCGGATGAGAACTTCGTGAAGGAGGCAGAGAGGCTGTACGACCAGATTCCCGTGGGTGGCGTCACGCAGCGGGATTACGAGGCTGGGTACACCAAGGAAGAGGACGCCGCGATGCACGCCTCGCCGTCATCCGAGGGAGACGAGCCGCAGCAGCAGCCGCAGCAGCAGCAGCAGCCGCAGCAGCAGCAGCAGCCGCAGCAGCGGCAGCCGCACGATGACGCAAACGCCGCGCGCGACGATTACGACGCGCCCTCCGCGTTTGTGGCCGGCGAGGGACCCGGCGAGACCGTGGGCGTCTCGAAGCAGCTGGTCATGGGCGCGACGGCGCAGCCTCGCGAGCGTCTTCGGACCCCCAACCCGGATCGCGCCAAAACGCTGGCGTTCAACCCGTGCGCGGACCTCGCCGCGCAGGAAGCGCAGTGGAACACGAAGAACCTCGGCACGCAGTGCGTGGTGGACGCAAGCAAGTGCTCTTTCTGCGCGTGGGTGCTGCAGTACGACTCCGAGTACCGCGTGAACGACGTCGTGTCGCTGCTGGGCCCCAACTACAAGGTGACGAGCCAGTCGCTGCTGACGCGGCCGGAGTACCAGGGCACCATCCTGCGCGACATGCTGGAGGCCAAGCCGAAGAGCGGCAGAGACGTCATCGCGTGGAAACCGAACGCGCGCGAGGAGGCGCAGGACAACTTCGACTTCGTGAAGAACCGCGTGCGCGACATGGAGTGCCGCGCGACGCCCAGTGACACGCTCCTCGTGCACTTGCGCGCCGGGGACGCCGTCGGCGCGGAGTACAAGGAGATCCCGGACGTGGACGCGTCGGCGCGACGCGTCGTGCAGTACGCGAAGGAACGCCCGGGGATCAAGCGGATCGAGATCAGCGGCGTGTTGCACTTCGGGGTGCCGGATCCGAACGACTCGTTCTACCAGAGCGTCGGCGGGTTCGAGGTGGTGAAGGACGAGTCGGGTGAGCCGCGGTACCGCGTGACGGACGCCATCCTGCGAAAGAACGGGTACATCGTGAACCGGTTCATCCGCGAGGGGCGCGACGCGGGCCTCGAGGTGTGGTTCACCTCGAACAACAACCCGGACACCGACATGTGCCGCTTCGCCAAGGCGTGCCACTTCCTCTCCGCGTCGCGCGTCAACGGCAAGCCCTCGCTTGGGGACGCGCAATCGCGCAGGTCGTTCTCGGACCTGCTCGACGACCTGCACTGGAACCTGCGGAACTGCAACTGAGACGAAGCGCGGGCGGCGTAAACGCGCGCGAAGGGAACGTAGATGTAACGCGAACGCGCAAAAAGAAAACGGTGTCGTTGTCGTACGCGATGGCGCGCGCGCGCGCTCTGCCAACAAACGGATTCGCCGCCGCTCAGTCCTCCGACTCTCGCTCCGCCCGCACCGCTTCTTTCGCTTGTTTCCTGACCACCTTCCCCCACTTCCGAAGCAATGCCGGCAAATCGCCGTTCATGCGCGTCCCGACGCCGCCCCAGACGAGCAGATCCGCCAGATCCGTCGCGGCGCCGTCGCCGACTCGGCGAACGGGCGCGAACCCGAGCCTTCGGTAGTACTTGACCAGCTTCGCCGCGTACTCGTTGCCGTCGTCTATGGCGAGGAGTTCCATCTTCACGCAGTTTCGCTCGTACGCCATCAAGCTACTCGTCGCGCCCAGCAGAATGCTGATGCCGAACACGCTCCGCATCCGCGACCCCTCCGCCGCGCTCTTGTCGATGCGCGAGTTGTATATCCGCATGGAGTCCATGTGCAGGATGCCGAAGGGAGGCGGCGCGATGAACCCGTCGTGCTCGCCGATGATGTCCATGTCGGTGTTCTGCCCGGCGTCGAACACGTTGTCGCTGCTCGTCGAAAGACTGCCGGCTCGGCGCGCGGTGATCTTGAAGAAGGGGCCGAAGACGGCGGTCTCGAGGACCAAGCCCCGAGCCTTCGCAGCGGCGGCGAGCTCATCGCGCGTCACGGGCGGAGAGGCCGACGACGCGCTGGCGCTCCTCGCGGCTCGGCGCGCGCGCCGCGAGGGGAGGCGCGGTGCGGGAGTCCATCGGACACCTCTGGCGGAAAAGGACGCGGCGGCGGCGTGCTGCGCCATGCGGTATGGCGATCGGGTTGCCGCCTCTCACTCAACACGTCGACAAAACTTTTTTCGAGTAAAAGTTTCCGAGCGATCGCTTTATCCGATCGCCTCGGCCGCTACGACCACAAGCCTCGGCACGCCGGTCCACGACCGCCATGCACGCCGCCTCCCTGTCTCTCAGCCCACGCCCCGCCCTGCGCGGCCGCGCGTGCGTTTCCCGGTCCGAGGCCCGCACCGCGCGCGCCTCGGCGCGCCGCTCCGCCGTGATCGTCGCCGCCGGCAAGAAGAAAGTTTTCATCGACGGCGAGGCGGGCACCACCGGGTTGCAGGTGCGCGACCGCCTGGCGAAGCGCGATGACATCGAGATCATCTCGCTGACCGGCGACGACCGCAAGAACGCGGAGAAGAGGGCCGCGTTTTTGAACGAAGCCGACGCCGCGATCCTGTGTTTGCCGGACGACGCCGCCGTCGAGGCGGTCGCTATGGTGACCGACGACACCACGGTGATCATCGACGCGAGCACCGCGCATCGCGTCGCCGACGGGTGGACGTACGGCTTCCCCGAGCTGTGCGCGGAACAGAAGGCGCTCGTGCAGAACAGCACGCGCATCGCCAACCCGGGGTGCTACCCCACCGGGATGATCGCGCTCACCAGGCCGCTCGTCGACGCGGGGCTGCTTCCGCGCGACGTCGGTCTCGTCGTGCACGCCGTGTCGGGCTATTCCGGCGGCGGGAAGCAGTTGATGGCCATTCACGCCGCGGGCGACGCCGAGCCCTGGGGCGCATACGGGTTCAACTTAAAGCACAAACACCTGCCCGAGATGGCGGAGTACTCCGGGATAGGCCGCAAACCCATCTTCTGCCCCGCGGTGGGCAGCTTCGAGCAAGGCATGGTGGTCTCCGTGCCGCTGCACTACGACCAGCTGGCGGCGGGGGTCACGGGCGCGAAGATGCACGCCGCGCTCGAGGCCCATTACCGAGGGTCGAGGTTCGTGTCCGTGCGCGAGTTGAACGGCACGGAGGACTTGGAGCGCGGCGCGTTCCTCAGGCCGGACGCGCTGAACGACACGAACGAGCTGGAGCTCTCGGTGTACGCCAACGACGAGGACGGCATGGCGTGGCTCGTGGCGCGGCTGGATAACCTGGGGAAGGGCGCCTCGGGCGCGGCGGTGCAGAACATGAACCTCGCGCTCGGGCTGGACGAGGACTGCGGGTTGTGAACCACGTTCGCGGGTGAGGTACCGTAGGACTGCGGGTCGTGAACCACGGCGGGGAAGGTACCGCGACGAGGTTTCCTTCTGTCGCGCGTCGTCGTCGTCGCGCGAGCGATGAAGTAACTACGTTACACGATCTACGGCTATTACATCTGCTACGGACGCGCGCGCGCGCGTTCACCCTTACGACGCGTTCTTCGCCACGCCGTTCTCCTTGTCCACCGCGTTATCGACGTCATCATCCTCTTTCTTCTTCGCGGCGGGCGGTTTTTTCGGCGCCGACGACGCGTTCTTCGCAGCTTCCAAAGCCGCCTCCGCGTCCCTCTTCGCCGCGGCGATGCGTCGCTTTTCCGCCTTGACCGCCGCGGCAGCGTTCAGCCGGTCCACCTCCCGCCACAGGTGCGCGGTCTCTGGGGCGCGCGCGTACCCTGGCATCGTGGACGGGTTCTCTATCGGGGCTTCCTTTTCCAAGGGGCCGTCGTACCTTACCCAGAGCACGCCGCCCTCCAGGTTCTCCGTGGAGGCGTATTTCACACCAATCACACAGGCGCGCAATCCGAGCGGCGTGTGGATGATGTCCCCGGGAGCGAACCCGAAAGGCGCGCAGTGGTCCACCCCGTCTTCATGGGTCATGTACGCGGGACCCTTCTTCTTGCCGCCCTTTTTTCCCCCCTTCTTGGGCGGCATGTCGCTCGCGGCGGTGGGGACTCCAGACCCCCACGCGCCAACTCGAATGTGGTTGCGATTTGGGCGTTGTTCCCCTCCTGGCGACCGCGTCGCAGTCACGCATTCGCGCGAACGCAGAACTTCGCCAAGTGGCTCGATTTCGTTTCCGAAGCGTCGGAAAGCGTCGTTCCGAAAGCCACGTCGTCGTTCTCATCAACCTTCGAACATGCCGACGCGCGCGCACTCCAATCCGAGACGCGCATCGACACGCCGTCGCGCGCATCCATCATGTCCGCCTCGCTCGTCTCCAGGACGGCCCTGCTCGGCCGCCGCCTGGTCTCCGCCAAGGCGTCCGCGCGACCCGCCCGACGCCGCGCCGTCGCGACGTCGGCCGCCGCTTCGACAGATGACGCTCCGCTCCGGCGCGCTCTGCGCACGGTCGACACCGGCGCGCTCATGAAGGGAACGGGGGCGCCCGAGGCGACGAAGCAGACCGATGCGAAGGAAGCGCCGTCGGCTGAGACGAAGGCCGAACCCGTCGTCGCCGCCGCCACCGCCGCTTCCGCCTCGGAAACCGCCGCGGACGCGTTCACGCTCCGCGGTCCCGAGCCGCAAAAGTTCGGCGTCGCCGACGGCGAGCTCGCCAACGTGCTCACCGCGTCCGGGTCGTTCGTGACGCGCGCCGTCTCCGGCGCGCTGTGCGAGGGATGGACGCCCTCTATCGTCGAGGGCGAGTGCCCGCCGGGCACGTACACGCTGGGCGAGGTCGGTGGGCGGTACATCAAGGAAACCAGCGACACGCACAAGTACCCTCGCCCGTCCGCGCCGCTCGAGCTGTACGAGTTCGAGGGGTGCCCCTTCTGCAAGAAGGTGCGCGAAGCCGTCATCTGGCTCGACCTCGACGTGTTGTTCTTCCCGTGCCCGCAGGGCGGCCCGACGTTCCGCGAGCAGGTGAAGCGCGAGGGGGGAAAGTCCATGTTCCCGTACATGAAGGACCCCAACACGGGCGTCGCGATGTACGAGAGTGACGACATCATCGATTACCTGTACGACACGTACGGCCCGGGGAAGGACAAGGTTTCCAGCTTGTTGCGCGCGGGGGCGTTCACCGTGCTCACGGCCGGGTTCGGGCTGGCGCCCCGCATGGGTGCGGGCAGCAGGTACACAGCCGCGCGCGCGGTCGAGAAGCCCGTCACGATATACTCGTACGAGGCGTCGCCGTTCTGCAAGCTCGTGCGCGAGAAGCTCGTGGAGCTCGAGATCCCGCACCTGATGAAGTCGTGCGGGCGCGGGTCGATGAAGCGCCAGGAGCTCGTCGACCGGCGCGGCGTGTTCCAGGCGCCGTACATTGAGGACCCCAACACCGGCGTCGCCATGTTCGAGTCCAGCGCGATCGTGAAGTACCTCGAAGAGACGTACGCGGCGTGAGGGCGTGATGAGAGGCGTGCCGCGCGCGCGACCGCCGCGTACCGTACCGAAACGGGAGACTAATAAAAAAAGTCGCCAACGACGGGACGTTTCGCTCGTCGCTCGCCGTCGCGCGTCGTCGTCACAGATTGGTGCTCGCCATCCTCGGGCGCGCGATGCGCCCCACCGGCATCTTCCCGCCGACCAGGATCTGCTTGGGCAGGTCCACCCGCACGAGCCTGAACGCGTACCGCCTCCCGTTCCAAGTCACGTCCACGTCCCGCACGTCCGGGTTGAGCAGCGTCAGAGTCGCGCTCAACCGCACGGCGCCGTCCTCCAGCCCGTACACGGAGACGGCGAACAAATCGCCACGCGCGTCGACGGCGACGTAATGCAGATTGAGCGCGCCGACGTCGCGCGTCGCGCGTCGCTCGTTCAGGGTTTTCGGAGCGACGCTCTCGGAATGACGCTCGTTCGATCCGGATCCGTTCGCGGACCCGTTCGCGGTCGCGTCCAGCACAGCGCGCGCGCGAACCGCCACCCCGACGTTCGCGCCCTCGCGCAAGTCAGCCGCTCCCGCGCGCGTCGCGTAGCTCGTCCCCTCGTGCGCGAAACGCTCCGTCTCGTCGCGTCGCGCCGACTCCTCGCGCAGCGCGCGCGCCGTCGCCGCCACGCGCTTGGGCTTGCACTGCGGCCCCAAGCCGCGGCAGCCGTCGTCCAGCTTGGCGAGCGCCGCCAGCACGGCGTCCACCTCCGGCTTCGTGGGCAACGCCGGGTCCAGACGGGACGCCTCCGCGAACGACGCGAGCGCGTCGTCGTACCGCTCGACGTACCGACACAACACCGCGCGATTAAAGTGCACGTCCGGGTACAGACGCATGTGTTTCTCCGGGTCGAGCGCGCCGGCGCCGGTGGGGCCGCCCTTCTCCGCGTGCTCGTACGCCTTCAACGCTGTTTTTAACATCGCGATATCCGTCGCGCCCTGCGCGAAGAACGCGCTCGTGGTGGCCGTGCCCACCTGGTACCACGCGTGTCCGTCGTCGACGTCCAACTTCACGGCGGCTTTGGCGAATCGCACCGAGTCCCGCACGAGCGCCTTCTGCGCGTCCGACCCGGGCTCGGCGCGGGACTTGGCGAGCCCGCGGCACAGCATGGACAAGGCGCACAGCGCTTTTTTGTGCGGGCGCTTCGCGAGAACAGCGTCGTAGCAGTGCCTCGCGCCCTGAAGGTCGTTCTTCTTCCACAGCGCCTGCGCCAAAGTCAGCCACGCGCCGTCCAGCGCGGGATCGAGCTTGGCGGCGCGCTTCAGCAGATCCTCCGCGGCGTCTCGAGCGCTCTTCTCGTCCGACGTGTCGTGAGAAGCGCTCTTCTCGTCCGTCTCGACGGCATCGGGCGAGCCGGCGTCGTTCTCCCGCGCGCCCTTCGCGTCGGGCACAGCGCCCACGGCATCCAGAAGGCGACCCCGGAGGTACAACACGCGCGCGCGTTCAGAGGCGGGCGCGTCCGGTCGCTCCAGCGCGCCTCGCTCGTGGAGCGTCCGGACCTCGCGAGCGAGATCCGTCAACGCGCGCCTCGCGTCGTCCGCCGCGGCGTGCTGCGCCTTGTCGCTCGCGGACTCGTACGCGCGCACTGCGAGATTGACCGAGCAGGGATTGATTGGGTCAGCGAGCGCGCGATCGACGAGAAACGGAGGAAAAGGAGCCGTTCGCGTCCGCCGTGGACCTCGCGCGCGACGCGTCGAATCGTTTGGGCACTGCTCCGCGAACGCAGGCAAACAACAGACGGATTTGAACCGTCCGCGCGCGCGGTTCGTCGACGAGACGCGGACGCACCTAGGGTTTCGGCGCGCGCCTCGAGCGCGACGAGCGCGTCGAGAGCGGTCATGACGCGACACCGGGGCGGAGACTCGCTCGGAGGCTCACGCGCGCGGTGTCGGACTGCGAAGATCGGTTCGTCTTGAGTCAACGAGGCGGGAAGCCGGGAGCTGATTTTTTACCACTTCGTCCGCGACTCCGGCATGTCCGTCCGCGTGCTGTGATTCCGCCCGGCTTTTGTTTCACGGGAAAGTGAACAACGCCCAGATCTCGGTGGCCACAAGCGGGTGGCGCACCCGGATTTACTGTCACGCTCGTGAACATGGCGGCCGCGCCCGATGTCGCGTCGCTGGTGAGCCGCGCTCAGCAGCTTTCGTCCACCCCCCAGGGCCTGGACGCGCTGCACACTGCGCTGGAGCAATCGGCCGATCTGTTAAAGACGAACGCCGGGGAGGCGCTCGCGGCGCTGGAGTCTCGCGCGTTGGACCCCAAGCGACACGCGCTGGCGTGGACGCACTTCCTGCGCGCCGCGGTGGCATCCACGCGCCCCGACAGAAACCTGGGCGAGCGCTCGACCGCGGACGGTCCGGGCTCGCTTCTTCCCGGAACGATGTCCGCGCCGGCGGAGCGAGGTGTCGCCGCGGAAGGCCGTCTCCCGGGAGACGTCGACGTTGACGACGACGCCGACGCGGCGACGACCGAGGCGAACGACGAAGGGGATCCCGTGTCTGTTCCGTCGGAACGGTCGCGCGTGTTTTCCGGCGACGCGCGTCTCGAATCGCGCGACGCGATGGACGTCCCGCCGGAAGGCGGGGCGGGGGCGTTCGGCCGCGATGACGCGTTCGCGGCGGGCGACGACTTCGACGACGGCGGCGACGACTACGGCGTCGGCGATGACGCGTACGACGACGTCGTCGACGACCGCGAGCCTCTGGATGTTCTCTCGTCTTTCTCGCCCGACGCGGACGACACGCACGCGCGAACGCTCGCGGCGTCGTTTCCGGCGTTTAAAAGCGCGGCTTCGGAACTTCTCCGGGGAAGCGACGAGGACGTCGCCGAGGCGGGGGCGTCCGACGCCGCGCGAGAAAAAACCAAGCCGGCGTCCGCCTCCGCCTCCGCGCAGGTCCGCCGGTGCCCCTCGGCGTTCGCCGAGGTGAGCCGCGCGTTCGCGGCGTGCGCGTTCGCGGAGGGCAAGGACTCGGCGCTCGCGGCGGTGGCGCCCCTGCGCGCGGCGACGCGCGCGGCGCGGCCGACCCGCGACCACCTCACGAAGCAGCACGCGTTTCTCTTCGCGGCGTGCGCGGCGTGCGGGCGCCACGACGTCGTCGCCGACGACGTTTGTTCAAACCCGGTGTTCGAGTGCGACCCGAGCGCGACCGGCGTGGACGCGCTGGATTACCTCAAGTACTGCGAGCTCGGCGGGAACGCGTTCGCCGCGCTGGGACGCTACGCGGACGCCGCCGAGCTCTTCTTAAGAGCCGTCACCGCGCCGGCGTCCGCGCCGACGCCGGCGCACGCCTCGGCGCACAAAAAATACGTCTTGTGCTCGTTGCTCGCGGACGGCGCGGGCGCGTTCGCGTCGAGCCCGCCCAAGTACGCGTCGCCCGCGGTACAGAGGCACGTGCGGGGCGCGTGCGCCTCGTACGCGTCGTTCGCGGAGGCGTACGTCTCCGGTTCCGTCGCGAAAACGCGCGCGCGGTTCGCCGAGTCCGTCGACCAGTTCCGGCGGGACGGCCCGGAGGTCGCGCGACTGGCCGAGACGGCCGTCGCGTCGCTCACGCGGCGCGCGATTGCCAAGCTGACCGAGACGCACATCTCCTCGTCTCTGAGCGACATCGCCGCGATCGCGGAGCTTCCCGGCGGCGAAGCCGAGGCTGAGCGGGTCGTGCTTCGCATGGTCGACTGTGGCGAGATTGTGGCGAAGATCGACGCGTCGACGCGCTCGGTGGCCTTCGCGGACGCCGCCGACGAGATGGACCCGGCGGCGGCGGAGGCGGAAGCCGCCGCGCTCGTCTCCGCCGCCGCCGAGGCGCGCGCGCTCGCCGAGCGCGTGCGCCGCAAGGACGACACGCTGCGCGCGTCCAGGGCGTACGTCGCCGCGACCGCGGACCTCGAGCGAGGGCTGATGGGCGGCAAGGGAAAGCCGGAGGAGGGGAAGCTCCTCCCCGGGGACGCGGAGGGCGACTGGGAGGATGAGTAGCGTACTCGTACAGTCGTAGCGGAGCACTTCGTAAGTGTTCTTTTTGTACTGTACCTTACTTCTTTCCTTCGCGCGGCGCCGACGCGGGACGTTCGCGGTCTTCTCGCGTCGGCTCCGTTCGCCCTACGGGCCAGTACGCGCGCTCACGCGAGAATCGCTTCGATGAGGGTCGGCCCGTCCCTTTCCAGCGCCTGCTTGAAGGCGCGGGCGAACCCCTCGGGACACTCCGCGCGCGTCGAAGGGACGCCGAACCCCTCGGCGACTCGCGTCCACTCGACGTTCGGGTCGGCGAGCGAGGTCAGACGCTTCGAAGCCGGTTCGCGCGCGACGCCGTGCTCGTCGCGCCCGCATTTGTTGTCGCGCGGCGACGGCTTCGTGCGCTGCATCATCATCTCCAGCTCTAAGATGGCGTACCGCGCGTTCGCGCACACGACGGTGACGACGTTCAGCTTTTCGCGCGCCTGAGTCCACAACGCTTGCGAGGCGTACGCCGCGCACCCGTCGGCTTGCAGGTTCACGACGCGTCTCGCGCCGCCGGCAGCCACCGCGGCGCCCACGGACGCGCAGGGCCCGAGTCCGATGGCGCCGCCGGTCAAGGTGAGGTGCTGGAACCGAGGGCAGCCCGCGGATTTGTCCCAGTAGCTCGTGCCGCTGGTCAAGGACTCGTCCACGACGACGCAGTCCTCCGGCTGAAGCGCCGCGACAATCGCGCACATCGCGTCGGGGGTGAGCCGTTGTTTCCGCGCGTTCGGAGCGTCCGCCGACGGGTCCACGGCGAACGGAAGTTTGGGGCTCGGCCGCGGCGGCACGGTACAGTACGCGTCGTGGTCGTGCTTCGCGGACTTCGGAACGTGGCGACCGAGCCGTTTCGCGACGGCGTCGCGTAACCCGACGACGACTCGCGCCGCGGTCAAATCGGAATCGCCGCCGACGTCGAGGTCCCAAACGTTATCCTCCTCGACGCGCAGGAGGTGGCTCGGCCCGGCGTCCGCGTAGCCGAACATCGCCACCGGGCGCTTCGCGTCGACGCAGACGACGGTGTGAAACCTCGCGAGCTCCCGCGCGGCGTCCTTCGGGAAGTACGGCAAACGTCTGGGGCTCGGCAAGTCGGCGCCTCGGTCGATCCGCGCGAACGCGTTCTCGCAAAGCAGCTCGCCGCCTATCATCCCGGCGACCGCGCCCGCGGCTTGAATGGCGCCGTCGGCGGCGAGCAGGGCGTCGCCGCCGCAGTACAGCGCGACCTTGCCTCTCGGGGCGGTCACGAGCGCGTCGGCGCAGAGGTCCAGGAACTGTTCCGTCTCTCGTCGATCCGCGTCGGCGCCGCCCGCGGCGGCGCGGAGATCGCGGACGTCGTCTTCGTCGTCGTCGAAACGCGACGCGCCGCTCGGCGCTCCGACGCGGGTATCCGGGAGGGACGCGAACGGTTCCCAGGAACGGTCGTGGGGAACGATGAGCGTCGCGATGCGACCTTTTGTTCCCGGCGCGTCCCTTGCGTCGCGCCGCGTCGCGCGCAAGGCTTCGACGGCGTCCGCGCGAAGCGCCCCTGGAAGAAGACTCGTGCAGACGTGCTTCGAAACCGATCGCGCCAGGCTCTCGATGTCCATCTCGAGCGCGGCGCCCGCGCCGCGGTGCCACGTGGCCATGTCTCCGACGATGTTCAGGACGGGCGAGTTGGCGCGTCGCGCGTTGTGCAGGTTGGCGAGCGCGTTCGCGAGGCCGGGGCCGAGGTGTAGGAGCTGCGCGCGTCGGAGTGCCGGGTTAACGTCAGTTTTTAAAATGTCGCTTCTTCGTCGTCGTCGGAAACGGGCGTTCGCGAGTCGCGTCTTCGCGTACCGTGCAGGCTGGCTTGCGCGCGACCCTGGCGTATCCGTCCGCCGCGCCAGCGCACACGGTCTCGTGCAGGCCGAGCAACGGGCGTATGCCGGGAGTCGCGTCCAGCGCGGCCACGAGCCACATCTCGGTGGTCCCGGGGTTCGCGAAGCACACCTCGACGCCTCGCTCGTGGAGCGCCTCGAGAAGCGCCTGCGACCCGGTCTTGGGCGGCGCGCCCGACTCGGAGGCGGCTGCGGAAGACATGAGGACGTCGCGAGTGCGCCGGGGACAGAGTCGAGACGACAGCGGTCGAGACTCCTCGGTGGAGGGAACACGCGCTGAGAGACGCGCGCGCGGCGTCAGTGCCCCGCGGGCGTTCGAACGCGCGAGGAAAGGGTCGAAGGGTCGCGTCGCGTCTTTTCGACTTCACCCCGGTGACGCCGCGGTTTTCGGTGATATTTACCCGTCGAACCTCGAGCGTACTCTCAGCGATACGCGCGTCACCGTTCACGAAGAAACACTCTACTAGCACTCCCTTTTCTTCAACCCGAGGGTGCTGAGAATCCTCGAGAACACCCCGCCGAGCGTGTGCGTCGAGCCCGAGGGGGTTTCTCGGTTCGAGCTCGAACCGCGCGCGGGATCGCCGGCGTCGTCCACGTCGTTCATCCGCGCCTCGGCGTCGCGCGCCGTCGCGGCGGCGCGCCGCGATCGCGCGGCGCGCGCGGTTTCTTTCGCCGTGCGCCGACGCCGACGCGCTTCCATCTTTTCGCGGCGCGTGTCATCATCGTCCGAACCCGAACCCGACGAAGACGCGTCCAAACCAGAATCATCGTCCTCCCCAGAAGAAACCACCCCTTCTTCGTCTTCGTGCGCGAACAAACCCCCGAAGGTTTTTTTTTGCGCGCGCGCCGTCTTCACCGCCTCCGTCTCGAGTTGCCGCAGCGCTGCGAGCGCGGCGGCGTCCTCCCCCCCGGGCGAGCGCCGCAGCGCCTCGAGCAGGTCCGCGCGCGCGCCATCGTCCTGGCCGAGGGCTTGCCGCGCGCGCCCCCGGCGGTAGTACGCCTTCGCGTTCGTGGAGTCCACGCTCAGCGCCCTGGAAGCCTGGTCCGCCGCCTCGCGGTACCGCTGCTCGGCCAAAAAGCACGCCGCCAAGTTGAGGTGCGCGGGCAGCTTCTCCGCCTCCGCCTCGGCGAGGTAGTCGCCGAAGAGCTGCATGAGCATGTCGTCCGTCAGGAAGCTCAGCGCCATCTGGTACTCGTTGGCGGCGGAGGCGATATCGCCGGCGCGGTATCGCTCGTTGCCCCGCGCTCTGTGCTCCCGCACGCGCGAAATGCGCTCCTCGTAGAGCATGTCGGCGCGACGCGCCGGTTCCGCCGACGCGCGCTTTGTGCCGATCAACTCGACGTCCGCGACAAGCGCGCACGACGGCGGCACCGCCGGGAACGAGAACGAGCCGAGGTCGCCGTACGCCAGGCGCGCCGGCACGACGAACAGCGCGCGCTCGCCGACGCGCATCGTGCGCAGACACGCGTCGAGCGCGACGTGGTGTTTCCGTCGCGAATCCAGAGGCGGAGGCGAAGACGCCGCGCGCGCCATCTCGCCCTCTTCGCCTTCTTTCGTCCCTTCCGACGAAGCGCCGACCGCCGCCTCGTGCGACTCGCGCGTCCTCGTGGCGTCGCCGAGGATGAGCTGGTGCGGCTCGGACTCTCTGCGCGTGCTCCACACCTCCGCGTGCGCCTCGTTATGTTGCCACATGTCGTAGTGCACGAAGCACGTCGCGTGCGCCGCGGGGGGCGACGCGTCGTCGGGGGCGGCGCGCATGATCTGTTTCGTCATCCCCGGCTCGCCCGCGACGGACACGCGCCGGGACGAGCACGTCACCGGACCGTCGGGGCGGTCGACGGGGTACTTGAACTCGCCAACGAGGGGGACGGATGCGTCGTCCACCTCGGGGTCCCACGCGTCCCGAGGCATCGCGACGAGGCGGGGAGGCGCGAGCGCGACTGACGAGAGCTCACGAAACGACGACCGGCGCGGACGAAAAACGCGACGGCGACGTTGCGTCGGGAAGAAATGTCGCCTTGGGTCGGTCATTCACGGCGGCTCGTCAGTGGTCGCACGCGCAGCGCGGCGGCGTCGAGGCGCGCCAGGCGTCTCTTCGCGCTTTTGTCGGGTCATGTTCCCCCCCGCCGCGCAGCCGGATATCATCCGCGCGCACCAGAAGGATGAGGTTTACATTCGGGTACGCACCCACCTTCGTCGCCGAGCGTCACGTCCGAGTCACGCGCAGATCCGCCCCGCCCCGCGTGCTGACACTTCTCGTTCCGTCCTTCCCTCCCGGTCCTCTCAAGATGCTCCGCGACGCCATGCTCGACACCGCGCGGCGCGTCGTGAGCGCCCGGCGCGTGGTGCAGTACCAGAACGAGATCGGCGTGCTCGCGCACCTGTGGTACAACGCGTTGACGACCGGGCTGGGGACGCAGACGTTGGGGGAGGAGTACTGCGACCTGTTCCAGGTGGACTCGCGGGGCGCGGCGCCGAGCGCGGCTCGACGCTGGGCCCTGGTGTTCCTGGACGCGTTCGCGCAGCCCGCGATGCGGCGCGTGCGCGTTCGCGCGCGCGCCGCCGCCGACCGCCGAGAAGCCGCGCCCGAGCTTTCGCGTTCCCGGGCGGCGAGCGGAGACGAAGCCGCGAACGACGACGACGGCGCGTCGACGTCGACGTCGACAACGTCGACGTTTTTTTCCGGCGCCGCCGCTCGAAAAGCGCTTCGGCGCGCGCGCGCGTTGGCGGACGCCGCGCTCGCCGCCTCGTTCGCGCCGTCCCCCGACCCCGAGCGCCCCGAGCCAGGCGACCCGAGCCGCGGCGCGCTGGTTCGCGGGCACTTCGCGGTGTTTTTAGTGACGGGCGCGTACTTCTCCTTCGCGCACCGTCTGGCGGGCGCGCGCTTCGCGTTCGTCGGGACGGAAGGGCCGGAAGGGCGGCCGAACCTTCGGGCGCTGGGGTACCTGCTCGCCGCGCAGCTCGCGTACGCGGCGTGCGCCGACGTCGTCGCGCGAGCGGCGCGACGGGACACGAACGCCGATACCGCGGGGGCGACGGCGCCGTCGACGGCGCCGTTCGAGACGCGCGAGGTGGACGGCGCGCCAGCGCGCTCGTCCGCGTCGCCCGACGAAGAAGAGACTTTTGGCGCTCGAGACGCGAAGAAGTGCGCTTTGTGTTTGTCCGCGCACGACGCGCCGGCGGCGACGCCGTGCGGGCACGTCTTCTGCTGGGCGTGCGTCGCGAGCTGGTGCGCGCAAAAGCCGGAGTGCCCGCTGTGCCGCGCACCCGCCGCGCCGCAGACGCTCGTGCGGGTGGCCGGGTATTAAGTGCTACTAGCTAGTAACTAGCGATAGCCGCGTAGAAGGTAGTAGGATTTTTCACTAAAAAGAAGTACACCTACTACGGAGACGAACGTTTCGCGCGGCGCGCGAGTTCCGCGCGTCGCCCAAGAGTCGTCACGCGACCGCTTCGAGCTCCTACGTGCGACGCGTGTCGTCACGCGAACACCGGCACGACGGAAACGCCCCCACCCTCCCAGCACGCGGCGAGCGTCGTCGCGGCTTCCGCCGCGTCCCCCGGCGCTCGGCCGCCCTCCGCGCCGCCCGGCCCCGAGAGCAGCGCGACGCGCGCGGGGCCGCCCCCGCGCGTCTCCGGCGGGGCTGCCTCGTCGCCGCCGCTCTCGATGCCGGGCGTGATGGTCCCGACGAGCGACGCGCGGACCACCGGCTGGATCCGCGTGGAGAACAGGCCCACGGAGCCCGACTCTTTCGCCGCTTCGTTCCCCGCGGCGAACGCCACCGCCAGCCTTCGCCCGGACGGGTCCCAGGACGCGTGAACGACGTCCGGCGACGCCGAATCCGTCTCGGCGTCTTTTCCGTCGTCGCCGCCGGCGGCGGCGTCGCCCGTCGTTCGCACGGCTCGGGGCAGATCCACGGGCAGCACCTGCGCGACGAGCGAAGGCGCGCCGCGCGAGAAGTGCACCGCCGAGAGGCGCGCGCCGCCGCCCTCGACGGCGACGAGCGCGACGGCGCCGCGCGGAGGCGCCTCGACGTTTCGCGACTGATTTTTCGTGACGCCCGAAAAGGATTTTTCGGCGACGCGCGACGCGAGCGACCTATAAGAGGTTCGCGCGTCGCCCCCTCTCGGCCCCCACGCCACGGCGGTGACCGCCCTTCCTTCCGTGCCCCAGAACTGGCACCGCCAGCCCTCCGTCTCCCACACCGTGAACCCGTCGTTCGCGTGCGCGGCGAAAAGGTACTCGCCGCAGTCGGAGAAGCCGAGCGCGGCGACGCCGCGCGCGCCGGAGGCGACGGCGACGCGCGCGCCGGTGGCCGCCTCCCACACCGCGACGCCGCTTCGGTCCCGGGACCCGGCCGCGAGCAGACGCCCGTCGGGGGACCACGCGCACGCGTCGTACGCCGGGACCCGGCCGCGAGCGGGGCTCGCGTGTCGCGAGGCGCCGGACAAAAAAACGCTTTCGTTTTCGTTCGCGAATCGGAGCCGATTCGCGAACGCGGCGAAGAAACCGTCGCTCCGGAAGCGCTCCGTCCCCGGATCCGGATCCCGCGCTTTTTTGTTCGCGGCGCGCGCGAGCGCCGCCGCCGCCGCGCGCGCGGTTTCCGCAACCGCGCGCAGGAGCTCGTCGCCGAGACCGGTCGAGACGCCCGCGTGCCGGAACGGGTCCGCGTTCTCCGCGCCGGAGCCGAGAAAGGAAAAACCGGCGTCGTCGCCGTCGTCGGGAAGGCGGCGGACGCGCCACGGCGGGGGCGCGCTCGCGCTCGCGCGCGTCGATCCGCCCGACGCAGGAGTCGCGTCGCCGACGGCGCCCGCCGCACCCGGGTCCCGAGACCACAGCCACACGCCGTCCCCCCCCGCGACGGCCAGGGTCGCGGCCGCGCGCGGGCGCCACGCCAGCGCGCGCGCGCGCGCGTGCGAGGCGTGGCGGAGCGCCGTGACGGTGGCCGCCGCCGGCGGCGGCGCGGCGCGCGCATCCGCGGGGGTGCCCATGGACGTGCGCGCGGGGTCGTGGTGGATCAGCACCTGGCCCTGGCCGTCCACGGTCGCCAGGACCGGCCGCGAGGGGTGCCACGCCGCGGGTGCGGTGAGTCCGTCCTCCGTGGGCGGCGCGGGCGGGATCGCGCGGCCGAACGCCAGCGCCGAGGCGAAACCCACCGCCTTCGCGGGGAGATCCGCGGGCGCGTCCGCGGCGGTTTTCGCGTTCGAACGAGGGGGCACGGGTCGGCAGGCGCGCGGCAGGGTGACGGCCGCGGTCGCCTCGAAGGACGCGTCGGCGTCCGTCGCGCCGGAGGCGAGGAGCGCGCCGCGCGTCTCGCGGAGCATCTCGGCGAAACCCTGGCGCCAGCGCGAGGTCTACTGGCGTCGATATCGGCGCGCGCGCGGTGTCTGCGAGTGTCGCAAACGGTCCAGCGCGCAGCGGCGCAGGGCGCGCCGGCAGGCATTGTCACGATGTGATGGGAAAGCGGGAAACCGCCGTTTTTTTCTTCTGGCGAGCGCGAGAAGAAAGCGCGAGAAAGCGCGGACGCGACGACGTCGAGGTGTTCTCGCGTATTACACGATACGTACTGCGCCGCACTTCATCATTCATCACGCGCCGGCGTCGATGTACTTGATGAGCAGACGGTCGCGTTTGGCCACCTTCCCCGAGTGCACGCGGGGCATCGACGCGTCCGACGCCTTCGCCGATTCCGCCGCGACGGCTGATTCTTTTCCGGCGTCTTCCTTCTCCGCTCCGGGGTTTTTCATTCGCGCCGAGCGCGAGCCGCTCGACGACCCGCGCTTCTTCGTCTTCGTCGATGCCTTCCTCGCGGATTTCCCCCCACGCTCGCGGATGCCCGCGAACCCCGCCTCGATCGCCTCCGCGCTCGCGTCGCAGAAGGTCTCGCCCGGGGAGACGTCGCACAGGTACTCCTGGTCGTACGACCGCTGCAGCGGCGACGGGTCCTCCGGGAAAAACGTCTCCGCGTACTCGCGCGCGCCCTCAAACGCCGGCGGGGCGCACTTCTCGTCGAGAGACGCGCGCAGAGAGACGTATCGGTCGCGCATGATCTGCGCCACGTCGCGCGTGTCGTGCACGGCGGGTTTCTCGTGCATCGCGCGGAACGCGCGCGTCATGCCTTCCACCGACCCGTCCCGGCCCTCGCGCACCGCGTACGGGTCCACTACGACGGGGGCGTTTTTTTCGGTTTTTTGTTTTTTCGCGCCAGTCGTCGCCGACGTCCGCGCGCGCGCGCCGTCGCTCGCGTCGCCTGCCTCGCCCTTCTTCGCGAGCGCCGCTTCGTCTTCCGCCCATCTCGCGCGGTTCATTGGCGAGGCGTGGAACATCAGCGGCGTCACCTCGCGCCCGTTTTCGTCGCAGGGCGGGTCTCGCACCTTCGTCGGGTCGTTGAACCCGGACTTGCGCGTCTTGATCACCCCGTCGTACTGGTAAAAGTACGAAAAGAAGACGACGTCCGACACGAACTCGGCGCCGGTGGCGTGCTTGATGTCCTCCGGGGGCGCCGTCGCGAACGCCTCGGCGACGTGTAGGCACGAGGCCGCGTCGCACGTCACGAGCGCCGGGATGAACACGTCGTGCGTGGTGAACTGGCCGCCGTTCGGAACCCAGTCGCACTCCGGGGGAGGCGGCACGTTCACGTTGAAGACATCCGGCTCGGTCATGTACCCGCCGCCCACCGCGGCGAGCGCGAGGTAGCGCATGAGCGAGGACTCGGCTTCGAAACGCTTCTTCGGGGTGTCTCCCAGCGGCAAACTTTCGTACGCCCGCTTCAGAGCGGCGTACCTCGGATGGATCTGCGCGTGGCGCTCGTCCAGCACGACGGGTTTCCAGCCGGCGTTTTTCCACGACGCGCGCCACGCATCCGCCTGCAGCGCATCCTTCACCAAAAGGCCTTTGCCGTAGTAGGTGTACATCACGCACCGGTCGACGGTGTAGAAATCCTCCCCGCGCAGCTCGAACGTGCGCGACGTCGCGCCCGCGGCCGGCCCCGCGCGCCGCTCGAAGAACGCGGAGACGTGCTCGGCGTCGGCGCCAATCGCGAAGCCGCACGCCACGAGCGCGGTGACGAAGAGGCCCACGAACACGCGGCGACCGGACTCCGACCGGGCATCGCCCGCGGCGCGGCCGTCGGAGGAGCCGAGCAGGGGCTCGATCTGCGCGCGAAAGAGGGGTTCAGGAAACGCGGGGGCTGGCGTGTCAGCGGGTGGGCATCCTGAAGGGGTCGCCTCGGAGGTGTCATTGGAGACACTCGCGGTGGGGGTTACACCGGTCGCGCGCGATTCGGTCGCCGCGGCGAGCCGAGCGCACGTGGCTGGGAGAGAGGACATGTGCGACGCCGCGCTGGAGGTGGTCGATGCGCGTCGCGCGGGCGCAAACAGACGCGCACCTCGTGCTGGACGGCCATGACGCGCGGATGCTTGTGCGCGGTGTCGTTCACGGAGATGAGAGCAACGACGCGCACGAGTGCGCAACGCCCGAGAAATCGCCGCGGAAACGAAACCATCAACAGATGAACGAAACGCAAACATTACAACATTTGATCGCGCGCGCGCCTCATTGCGCGGCGAGCTCACCGAAGAGCGCCTTCCAGCTCCGTTTGTCCCCGCGCGTCTCCACGGCGTCGAACTCGAGAACGCCCTTCTTGGGAGGCGCCCCGAGGCACCGCACCACGCACTCCGCGGCGTCTTCCAGGTTGATGGCGCCGCCGCCGCCGCCGTCGCCGCCCTGCGAGAACGCCACCGCCTTCCCGCCCAGCCCGGGCCTCACCGCGCCCGGCCGCACCACCGTCAGCGCGGGGGCGCCCGCCGTGCCGCACGCCTCGAAAGCCTTCACGAAGGCGTCCGCGCGCTTCGGGTCCTTGCGCTTCGCGTCCTCGCCCCCGAACACCGCGTCGAGCACGCCCGCCTTGCCGCACGAGCCGACCAAGACGACGTGCTTCACCTTGGGGTCGCGCGCCGCCGCCGCCGGCAGCGCGCCCGGCTCGCCGCAGCAGATCACAGCGCGCACGCCCTTGCGGAGCAGGTAGGAAGTCTCCCGCTCGTCGCTCAGGTCGGCCGCGTCCGCGGCGGTGACGTACGGCCCGAACCGCGACGCGACGACGTCCGCGGGCAGACCCGTCGCCACCACGGGCTGTTTGGCGACGATGAGCTGCACGACGACGGCTTCGCCCAGCGCGGTGTCCACGTCCGTCACCAACGTGGACCTTCGGGGCTGCTTGTCCCACGCCTCGAGCACGTCTTGGCGCGAGGGCGCCGGGGTGTCGTCGGCGTCGCCGCCGCCGGGAGGGGGATCGGGGCGCTCTGCGCCCGGCGCGCCCACGGAGGAGTCCTGGCCGTACCACTTGCGCAGCTTCGGGCCGCCCTCCATGACGTCCAGCATCTCATCGAAGAAGCCCTTCTTCGCGCGGGCTCGCGTGAGCGATCGGCTTCGCGAGTGACGACCGCGAGCGAGCCCACCGAGAGCGCTCGACCCGTCGTCGCGCCGAGCGCGGCTCGGCGCG
>MDSV01197365.1_pt1 | contig 24594 bp, 28 predicted proteins | sample 810851 | NCBI WGS metagenome assembly MDSV01 (sample SAMN05326640, study PRJNA326480) | marine metagenome | isolation source: seawater | place: Atlantic Ocean: North East | collected 2012
ACAATGTGTACTTTTTTAGGAACTGCAGGAAAAATAAATGAAAATGATGTTAGTTCTGATGCTATTAAACAAAGTGAAATAATACTTCTAGAAGGTTATCTCTGGGACGAGGGTGAACCCAAAAAAGCTTTTGAAAAAGCAATTCAAAGTGCAAATAAAGTTGCGATGTCGTTATCTGACCAGTTTTGTGTTGATAGACATAAACCTCATTTTTTAGAATTAGTTAAAAACAAATTAGATATAACTTTTGCCAATGAACAAGAAATAATGTCATTAATAGATGCAAAATCTTTTGATGAAGTAATACAATTTTCAAAATCTCTTGGTAAAATTATTGTTTTGACTAGAGGTGAAAAAGGAGCAGTTGCCATTAATGGAAACGAAGTAGTTGAATGTGGAATAAAACAAGATCTAAAGATTGTTGATTTAACTGGAGCTGGAGATCTTTTTGCAGCAGGCTTTTTACATGGACATGTAAATAACATGTCACTTAAAGAGAGTTTGGATAAAGGAACTGAAATGTCCTCAAAGGTTATCCAGCAAATTGGAGCTAGACTGTAAAAGATTATTTTTTCTTTCTTTTAAAACTTCCTTTACCTTTTTTTGCCTTAACAATTTTAGTCCTAAATTTTGAGGATCTAAGTTGTTTAGCAATAAAATTGCTTTTCTTCATTTGAGTAAATAGCCATTTTCATGGCTTTTTATAAAATCATTATCTTGAAATGCCTCAATAATTTTTTTTCTCAGTCTATATACATGCGTTTCAACCGTATGTGTTTCTAACTCTGATGAATAACCCCAGATTTCATTTTGCAAAATATTTATTGTCTGAGGTATTTTTTTTTCATTTAAGAAAATTATGATATTCACCTCTTTTTCTGTTAATTTAAGTTTTTTTCCATTTTTAGAAATTATCCTAGAATTAAGATCTAACATATAATCTAAAATTTTAATTTGTGCCTGATTTTTATATTTATATTTAATTATTGTAATATTTATTTTTTCTATCAAACTGTAAATATCAATAGGTAATTTAATATTATAAAAATTATTACCTTCAATATTTTGATCATCTTTTTTTGAAAAAGAAATAATATTCCTGTCTTTTGCTAAATCTTTATTTAATTTTGATTTTGTAAGTATAATACAGTCTTTAAACTGTCCTTTTTCTAAATTTTCCATGCAAGTTTCTTGAATACCAAATGAAAGATTATTCTTAATCTCAAATAAAATTTGATATAATGAATTAAAATTAAGAATTATAATATTTGGTTTAGCCATTAATTACTAATTTATGCTAATAAAGCTAAAAAATAAAGACACCTTAATCATAGATAATTTTAATTTTAAATGCTGTGTGGGGAAAAATGGTATTAAAAGAAATAAAATTGAAGGTGATAAATCAACTCCTAAAGGAACTTTTAATATCGGGCTACTTTACTATAGAAATGATAGAATAAGAAAACCTCAAACTAAGTTGAATAGTAAAATTATCAAACCTAATATGGGTTGGTCAAACAATATTAATGACAAATCTTATAACAAAGAAATTAATATTAAAAAAAATAAAGGATATGAAAAACTTTTTAGAAAAGATTATAAATATGATCTTTTCTTAGTGGTAAAATACAATTATGACAAAACAATAAGAAATTTGGGAAGTGCAATATTTATTCATTTAACTAAAAACTATAAACCAACCGCAGGATGTATTGCTTTAAAAAAAAAAGATTTTTTAATTCTCATCAAATTGATCAAATCCAAAACTAAAATAAAAATATACTAAGATCGTTCACCAAAGATTTTAGATCCAACTCTTATAAAAGTAGAACCATATTCTAAGGCATTTAAATAATCACCAGACATGCCCATACTTAAGTTTGGTAAATTGATCTTTTTTGATAAATTTAACATCTCTGAAAAATATTTTTTTTCATCTAAATTTTTTGGAGGCAAACACATAATTCCAATTATATTTAATGACATTTTATCTTTGCATATTTTATAAAAATTTTCCAATTCATCAGGAGAAATACCACTTTTTTGAATCTCTTTTCCAATATTAATTTGAATAAATATTTTTAGGTTTTTTTTTTGCTTTACTTGTTCTTTTGAAATTTTTTCAGCCAGCTTTAAATTATCTAATGAATGTATATAATCAAATAAAGATATAGCAAATTTTACTTTATTAGTCTGTAATTTACCTATCATATGAAGTTTTATTTCTTGAAAATCTTTTTTGATGTCTGTCCACTTTTCTATGGCTTCTTGAATCTTGTTTTCACCAAAATGTAAATGTCCATAATTAATGAGTGGCAAAATCTCCTTTATAGGAAAAGTCTTAGAAACTGCTATTATATTACAATTGGCGTTTTTTGTTTTTACTTCTTTTTTTATAGATATTAATCTATCTAAAGAATTATGCATAAAAATTTACCTAAAATTTATTACTTTATTGATAACTTAGAAATAGATGATATCAAAAAAATAGATAAAAGCATTGGAATTATTTATAGAAATTATTGGAATAAATGCAACACTGATCTAATAAAAAAAATAAACAATTATTGTAAAACACATAAAAAGAAATTTTTTTTAGCTAATGATTTTAAATTATCACAAAAATTAAATTTAAGTGGTGTATATTTACCATCTTTTAATCAAAAACTAATTTACAACAATATAAATAAACGAAAAAACTTTGCAATAATAGGCTCTGCTCACAACTTAAAAGAAATTAAAATAAAAGAAAAACAGGGTTGTGAACTAATCTTTTTATCTTCTATTTTTAAAAATAATAAAAACAATTTTTTTTTAGGAATTAATAAATTTAATATTTTATCAAATTTATCAAATAAAAAAATTATTGCTTTGGGAGGAATTAATGAATTTAATATTAAAAAATTAAAATTAACTAAGTCTTACGGATTTGCTTCTATAAGCTATATAAAAAAAAACGGCCCAAATAAATTGGGCCGTTTTTAAAATTAAAAATTATTTCAAACTAGAATGCTAGTCCTACTGCAATTTCGTTAACAGTCAATGAACCACCTACCGTACTGTAAGCAACATTGTCTGTTTCAGTTCTGTAAGCTTTGATTGACATAGCACCCATTGAGTATGCAGCTTGGATAGAAGTCATATCCATAGATACATCTGCTATATCAGCAGAAGCATCAGCTTGCGCATCATAAGTATCTTCAGCGTCAGCATAAGATAGAGACAAGTTATCATTAACGTTAAACGCTATTGAATATACTGAAGTCTCAAATATACCGTCACCTAAACCAACATATTTCGCAGCAGTTGCAGCTTCAGCTACAGCTGTGTGGTTTCCATAATCATGATATGATTCTGAATACCCGATTGATACAGGTCCCATTGAATAGTTAGCATACCAAACACCTTCGAAAGCATCTTGTGCGTCAGCTCTAACATCACCAGTTTCAATTTCAGCACCGTAGATACCTACTTTTAATCCTGAGTCATGAGTTACAGTTAGACCTAAAGATTGTCCAGACTGAGCACCGTTAGTAGCTCTAGCTTGGAAACCACCATCATTAGGAGAAGTTCCTGTAGCATTTGGAGTGTACTCAACATCTACAGTTGCAGATAGGCCTGAACCTAAATCAAAAGTTGGAGATGTGTAGTAGATTGAGTTGTTATCTAATCTGTTACCAACGTAGTTAGAAGATAGTGACATTGCTGCACCATCGTCTACTTCTTCATAAGCAGTTGGAGTTTGTACGTCATACTTAGTACTTGTTCCACCTGATTGTGAACCAGTAGATATTGTTCCTAACGATCCCATTGTTAAAGATAATGCAGATGAAGAAACTACGATAGTATCTTTCATTAATGTGTAACCAGAAAAAGTCCAACCGTTATCTAGTTCACCTGAACCAGAAACAGAGAAATCTTTATCGTTACCGATACCAACACCGTGGTTACCTTCGTTAACTGCATAAGCGTCAGTGAAGTCGATCGCGTTACCAGACTGAGTCGAGTAAGTCGCATTAAATGATCCACTAACTGACATTTCACCAGCTTGAGCAGATACTGCAACCAAAGAACCGGCTAATGCAGTAAGACCCAATTTTTTAATGTTATTCATAATACTCCTTTTGTTTAATTCATATGAATGGGCCATAATTACCAATAAACACCTTTAAATAGGCCTTTAATTTGTAAAAATGCTTTTTTTTTTATTAATTGTTGCATAAATACAACATATTATTTGCTTATTTTATTGATAATTTTTAAATCTCATGATTTTTAGCTATAATTCAATCAAATGAAAAAAATTCTTTTATCTTCAATTATAATTATATTTTTAACATCAAGCTGTGGAATATACAAAAGATCTGACGTTAAAGACAATCCAGTAGGTGTTAATGAACGTGTAGAGAGAAATATCAAAGAAGGTAGAGGAGTTAGATTCGGTAAACTAGGAAAAGGTGCAGGTGGAACTTTTGACTTTGCATCATCAAACGAATTATGGCGTGCTTCGATGAATGTTTTGGATTTTATATCATTTACAAACGCTAGTTATTCAGGAGGTATCCTAATAACAGATTGGTTTAGTGGAGATGATCAAAATTCGGATGAACAAAGAGAATTAAAAATTACTGTAAAATTTTTATCTAATGAAATCAGAGCAGATGGAATTGCTGTAATTATCCATGAAAGAATTTGCTCAACGGAAAATAAAAACAATTGTCAAATTAATAAAATCCAATCAGGGCTAGAAAATGAAATTAAACTTGCAATATTAAAAGAAGCCACTTTATTAAAAAGAAATCAAGGTAAAGAAAATGCCGAAAATTTTAAGAGAAAATTGACAATAAGTAAAGAAGGCAACTAAAATTTCATAAAAATAATATTAATTAAATAAATAACGTGGAAAGATATAATTTTAAAACCATTGAATTAAAATGGCAAAAAAATTGGGAAGAAACAGAAAAATTTAAAAGTAAAATTGATAAAAACAAAAAAAAATTTTATTGTTTAGAAATGTTCCCATACCCCTCTGGTAAAATACACATGGGACATGTCAGAAATTACACAATTGGTGACGTTCTAGCTCGTTTTAAAATTATGCAAGGTTATAATGTTTTACATCCTATGGGTTGGGACTCGTTTGGAATGCCAGCAGAAAATGCAGCTAAACAAAATAACTTAGACCCGAAATCTTGGACAGAAGAAAATATTTTAGTTATGAAATCTCAACTTAAAAAGTTAGGTCTGTCTATAGATTGGACCAAAGAAATTTCAACTTGTTCATCAGAATATTACAAACATCAACAAAAATTTTTTTTAGAAATGTATGATAAGGGCCTTGTATATCGAAAAGAAAATTATGTTAATTGGGATCCTGTAGATCAAACTGTACTTGCAAATGAACAGGTAATAGAAGGTAAAGGATGGAGATCAGGCGCTATAGTTGAAAGAAAAAAATTGAATCAATGGTTTTTTGATATTTCAAAATTTTCAGAAAATTTACTTCTAGGTTTAGAAAAATTAGAAAATTGGCCTAATAAAGTTAAAGTAATGCAAAAGAATTGGATTGGTAAATCTTATGGCTGTGAAATTGAGTTTAAGATAGAAGGAGATTTACCTATTGATACAATCAAATGTTTTACTACACGTCCTGATACTCTTTTTGGCTTTTCTTTTTTGGCTGTATCTATCGATCATCCATTATCTAAATTTTATGAAAAAGATAAAAAATTTATTAAATTTAAAAAAGAATGTTCTAAAACTGGAACTACAGAAGAGTCAATTGCGCAGGCTGAAAAAATTGGTTTTAAAACAACATTATTCGCCACTAATCCCTTAGATGAAAGTATGAAAGTTCCAGTTTATTTTGCAAATTTTGTACTTATGGATTATGGGTTTGGAGCAGTCTTTGGATGTCCTGCACATGATCAAAGAGATCTAGATTTTGCAAATAAGTATAATCTAAATGTATTACCTGTGGTAAGGCCGCATGGCAAAGATAGAAATTTTGAAATCAAAACAGAGGCGTATGTAGGTTCAGGTATAATTTTTAATTCAAAATTTCTAGATGGCTTAGAGGCCCCAGAAAAATCAATAACTGAAACTATTAAAATTTTAGAACAAAAAAAATTAGGGAAAAAAAAAATTAACTATAGACTAAAAGATTGGGGTGTTTCTAGACAAAGATACTGGGGGTGCCCTATTCCAATCGCCTACAACGAAAAAAATGAAATAATTAAGATACCAGAAAAAGATTTACCAGTTATACTTCCTTCAAATATTAATCTAAACACAATGGGAAACCCCCTAGAACATCAAAATGAATGGAAAAATATAACTATTAATGGTGAAAAATGTACTAGAGAAACAGATACGCTTGATACATTTGTAGATTCATCTTGGTATTTTTTAAGATTCTGTTCTTCAAAAAATACAGAATATGGTTTTGATCAAAAAGAAATAGATTATTGGTTACCTGTTGATCAGTATATTGGTGGAGTAGAACATGCCATTTTACATTTACTTTATTCACGATTTTTTATGCAAGCAATTGGGTATAAAAATGAGAAATTTAATCAATTAGAGCCATTTAATGGCTTATTTACACAAGGAATGGTTTGCCATGAAACATACAAAGATAAAAACAATAATTGGCTTTCACCAGATGAGGTTATTTCTGAAGATGGTAAAAATTTTTTTAATAAAAATAATCAAAAAGAAAAAGTTTTTGTTGGTGCAACCGAGTCAATGTCTAAATCAAAAAAAAATACAATTGATCCTGAAAATATAATTAATAATTATGGTGCTGATGCGGTAAGATTATTTATTTTATCAGATAGTCCACCAGAAAAAGATGTTCAATGGTCTGACCAGGGGATGATTGCATCATATAAATTTATCCAAAAATTATGGTTATTACACCAAAAAATTAGAAAAAAAATAAATTTAAATGAACAAAATGGACAAGAAGATAAGATATCTGAATTTACACATCAGCTTATTGATAAAATTACCAAAAATGTGGAAAAGTTTAACTATAATGTAATTATTGCAAATTTATATGAAATGTACAATTTTATGAATAAAGAATTAGAAAAAAAAATAAATAGTGCTGAGCTTAAAAATAATTATATAAAAATTTTATACTTAATGACACCAGTTATCCCTCACTTCTCATCTGAATGTTTAGAGGAACTTGCAGATAAAATGGAAAAAACATGGCCTATAGCTGAAGAAAAATTTTTGACAAATAAAGATGTGAATATTGTTATACAGATAAATGGAAAAAAAAAATCACTTTTAAAATTTAAAAAAGATATTTCTGAAGAAGAATTAATTGCCCAAGTTAAAAACGATGAAAAAATAAAAAAACTCTTAAATAATAAAAATATTATTAAGAGTATTTTTATTAAAAATAAACTGATAAATTTAATAATTAAATGAAAAATATAAAGAAAATATTCGCATTAATGTTAATTCTATTAATTACAAGTTGTGGATATGAACCCTTATTTTCATCAAAAAATTCTGATTTTGCAATTTACAATGTTGATTATCTAGGAGAGAAAAAATTAAATTCTCAAATAAATAATTCTTTAAAAATATATAAGGATACTAAAAACAAAAAAAATATTTATTCCGCTAAAATTAAAACTACGAAAAAAAAAAGTATAGTTACCAAAGACACAAAAGGGAATGCAAAAATATATTTAATAGAAATTGATGTTGAATTAAAAATCTATGAAAATGGTAATTTGAAAAATACTAAAATATTTAAAGAAAGGTTCAATTACAATAATAGTTCTAATAAGTTTCAGTTAAAACAATATGAAAAAAATATTCAAAGCAATTTAATAAATGAAATTATTAAAGGAATAACACTATACTTATATTCAATTTAAAATGATCATTAAGTCATATGAAGTAAATAAAATTAATATTAAATTGCAAAACTATTTCCTATTTTATGGAGAGAATGAAGGACTTAAAAGTGAAATTATCAAAAATGAATTTGAAGATAAATTTACTAAAAACATTTATAAATATGATGAAAATGAAATTCTAGAAAACAAAGAAAGTTTTTTTAATAGCGTTCTTACAAGTTCTTTTTTTGAAGATAAAAAGTTAATCATTATTTCTAGAGCTACTGACAAAATTAAACATATCATAGAAGAATTAACTGAAAAAAAAATTGAAGATATTAAGTTTATTTTTATATCTGGTGTACTTGAAAAAAAATCTAAATTAAGAAATTTTTTTGAAAAGGACAAAAATTTAATTTGTATTCCATTTTATACTGATACAAATCAAACCTTAAGTACATTGGCATCAAACTTTTTTAGAAATAATAAGGTTTCTATTTCATATGAAACAATAAATCTTTTAGTTGAAAGATGTAGAGGAAATAGACAAAATTTAAAAAATGAATTAAACAAAATTGAAAATTATACTAAAAATAAAAAAAAAAATTGACTCAAAAGAAATTTTAGAACTAACAAATTTAGCTGAAAATTATAATGTTTCGGAACTAGCCGATAACTGCTTAGCAAAAAATTCGAAAAAAATTTCTACAATTTTAAATGAAAATTCTTTATCTCCAGACGATTGTATTTTAATAATACGAACACTGTTGTCTAAATCAAAAAGACTACTTAAACTTCAAGAACAAATTTTAGAAAAAAAAAGTATAGATCAAGTCATCTCAAACCATAGACCACCTATATTCTGGAAAGATAAAGAAATAATTAAAAAGCAATTAAAATATTGGCCCTCTAAAGAAGTGCACAAATTAATATGCAACATAAATGAATTAGAAATTCAGATTAAGAAAAATAGTATTATTTCTACAAATATATTGTCTGATTTCATTATTTCACAATCAAGTGAAATTAATAATTAGATTTTATAACATCGATAATACGATTTAATTGTTCTAAGTTATTGTATTCGAAAAGTATAGATCCTGAATTGTTTCTTTTATTTTTTATAGAAACTGAAAGACCAATCTTATCGCTAATAGAGGATTGAAGCTCAAGCAAATTAGCATCCCTAGATTTATTATTAATATTTTTTTTTGACTTAAAAATTCTAACTAATTGTTCAGTTTGTCTAACAGACAATTTTTTTTGTATTATTTTGTTCGCTAAAAATAAGGCATTTTCTAAGCCAACTAATATTTTAGCATGTCCTTGGGATAATTTATTATTTTCAATAAGACTTATAACTTCTTTGGGAAGGCTCAATAAACGTAAACAGTTTGTTACATGGCTTCTGCTTTTTCCTATAAATTTAGCGACTTTATCTTGATCATATGAAAATTGATTTATCAAACGCTGATACCCTTCTGCCTCTTCAATTGTATTTAGGTCATGTCTTTGAACATTTTCTACGATCGCAAATTCAAGTGATTTCAAGTCATCCACATCTGTTATAACTACTGGAACTTGATGAAGTCCTGCCTTTTGCCCAGCTAACCACCTACGTTCACCTGCAATGATTTCATATTTATTTTTTTCATCTTGTGATTTTCTTACAATGATTGGCTGAATTATTCCCCTCTCTTTAATCGAGTTAGTTAAATCAATTAAATTTTCCTCATCAAATTTTTTTCTAGGCTGAAATTTATTTCTTACTAAATCACTTATTGATAATTTATTAATGTTTGTTTGAATTTTTTCATCTCCAATTAATGATGACAATCCCCTGCCTAAACCTTTTTTAATTTTAAATGCATCCATTATGCAGCACTCCCAACCTGTTCTTGATTAATAAATTCATCTGTAAATTTAAAATATGATTTACTTCCAGGGCATGATTTATCATAAATTAATACTGGGACACCATGTGAAGGAGCTTCTGAAAGTCTAACATTTCTAGGTATAACTGTGGAATAAACTTGATTTTGAAAATAATCTCTAGCTTCTTTTTCAACTTGAGATGATAGTTTGTTTCTTTTGTCATACATTGTCAAAAGTATTCCTCTTATCTTCAATTCTGGATTTAAACTTACTTTTATTCGATCTATAGTTTTCATTAGTTGAGTTAATCCTTCTAAGGCAAAAAATTCTGTTTGAAGAGGAACAACAAGTGAGTTAGATGAAACTAAAGCCATAATTGTTAGTAAACTAAGTGACGGTGGGCAATCAATTAACACGTAGTCATAATTTGCTCCAGAATCATTTAAATACGCCATTAATTGATCCTTTAAAATGAATGCTCTTTTATTGTCACCTGCAGTTTCAACCTCTAGCCCAGATAGGTCCACATTTGAAGTGACAATATCCAAGTTTTTAAAATTTGTTTTTTTTACGATTGTCGAGATTGAATTGGTTCCATTTAGCACCCCATAAATTGTTTCACTAGAATTTTCTGTATTTGATAAACCCAGTCCTGTTGTTGCATTACCTTGAGGGTCTAAATCAATAACCAAAATTTTTTTTTCTTGTTGTGATAAACCAGCTGCAAGATTTATTACTGTTGTAGTTTTTCCTACTCCCCCCTTCTGATTTATAATTGAGATAATTTTCATTTTAATTTAAAAGTTTTTTTTTAATATTTTTTATATTTAATAAAAACGACTCATTGCTTGTAAAACTTTTTTTTTCATCATATTCAAAATCCCACTTTTTTAAAGCCTCTTCCAAATTCTTTCTTCCATTTTTACCCATAAATAAGATTAAATTTTTATAAGTTTTAAATTTTTCATGAACCAAATTTAAAATAATTGGTAATGGTTTAAATGCTCTAGCCATAATAGTTCCTGATCTTAGCTCTTTGCATTCAAATATGTCTTTTTGTATTATTTCTGTATTTAGTTCTAATTTTTTTGACACTTTTCTTAAAAATAAACTTTTATTGTAACTTTTTTCATAAAGTTTCATTTTATTTTTTTTTTTTAAATTTTTTAAAATTATTGCTATTATAATGCCTGGCATTCCACCTCCAGAACCTATATCAGTAGTTGTATTTGAATTTAAGTCAACAAAATCAATGATTTGTGCAGAATCGACTATATGTCTGTCCCTTATTACATTATTTTCTGCAGTTTTTTTGCTTATTATATTTATTTTTTCATTTCCTTCAGAAAGCATTGATACAAATTTCTCAAAGTCAATGTAAGTTTCACGTGAAACATTTAAACTATCTAATACTGAATATTTTTTTAAAATTTCTAAATCCATTAAGCTATATGCTTAATAGACTTTCTTTTGACATGTGACAACAAAATATAAACAGCTGCAGGTGTAATACCATCTATTCTTAATGCTTGACCCATCGTTTTGGGTTTTATTTCCTTAAATTTAGCTTTAACCTCATTAGATAACCCTGCTAAGTCATCATAATTGACTTTTTCAGGTATTATTAGATTTTCATCTCTTTTAAAAGCCAATATATCAGCTTTCTGCTTTTTTAAATAGCCTCTATAATGTGCTTTAATTTCTACTTGTTCATCAATTTCTTTGCTAAAAAAGGGTATTTTTTGCCATATTGATCTAATTTTATCCATGGTAACATCTTTTTGGGTTAAAATCTCTTCTGAGGATCTTAAAACACCATCTTTGGCAATTTTTATGCCATATTTCGAAGCTTTAGATGGTGAAATCTTAAGTTGTTCCATAATTGAACATATTTTGTTTATATTAGACTGTTTTTCATTAAATTTATCTTTTCTTAATTTGCTGATTAAGCCAATTCTAACTCCCAAAGAAGTCAATCTTTGATCTGCATTGTCAGCCCTCAAGCTTAATCTGTATTCAGCTCTTGATGTGAACATTCTATAGGGTTCAGCAACACCTTTGGTAACTAAATCATCTATCATAACACCGATATAAGCTTCAGATCTATCCAAGATGAAAGGTTCATTGCCTTTTAGGCTCTGAGCAGCATTAATTCCTGCTATTAGACCTTGTGCTGCAGCTTCTTCATATCCAGTTGTTCCATTTATTTGTCCAGCTAGGTAAAGGTGATTAATTTTCTTTGTTTCAAGTGTTAAAAATAGCTCTCTAGGATCTATATAGTCATATTCTATAGCATAACCTGGTCTTATAATTTTTACATTCTCTAAACCGTTGATATTATTTAATATTTCTTGTTGAACAACCTCTGGTAGTGATGTTGATATACCATTAGGGTAAATTGTTGGGTCATTTAACCCTTCAGGCTCTAAAAATATTTGATGTCTTGTCTTATCGGAAAATTTTACAACTTTATCCTCTATAGAAGGACAATATCTTGGTCCGACACCTTTTATACTGCCTGAGTACATTGCACTTTTACTCAAATTCTTTTGAATGATTTGATGAACCTTTTCATTTGTATAAGTCATGCGGCATGAAACCTGTTTATTTAAATTTTTCTTAGTTAAAAATGAAAAGAAGTAAGGTACTTCATCTGCAAATTGTTCTTCTAAATTTTTAAAATTGATTGTCCTTGAATCAAGTCGAGGTGGGGTTCCAGTTTTTAATCTTCCTATTCTAAAATTATATTTTTTTAATTGTTCACTTAATCCTTTTGATGGCTTATCATCATATCTGCCCGCAGGTATTTTATTTTCTCCAATATGTATTAATCCGTTTAAAAAGGTCCCAGTTGTTAGTATCAACCTTTTACATGTAATTTTTTTACCAGATAATGTTAAAAAGCCATTTATACAGTTTTTAACAAATATAAACTTTATTACAGGATCCGAAAAAATGCTTAAATTACAGTAGTTTACAAGTTTTTCTTGCATAAATTTACGATATAAGAATCTATCTGATTGAGTTCTTGGGCCTCGAACAGCAGGACCTCGACTTCTGTTTAACAATCTAAATTGTATGCCTGACTTATCAGCAACTTCACCCATGACACCATCTAATGCATCTATTTCTCTTACAAGATGTCCTTTACCTAAACCTCCTATTGCAGGGTTGCAAGACATCTCACCAATAGTTTCGATCTTGTGAGTAAACAAGGCAGTATTAACTCCCAATCGTGCAGATGCTGCAGCTGCCTCACAGCCTGCATGCCCGCCACCTATTACAACTACATCAAAAGATAATTCATTTTTCATATCTTAAATTTATAACTGATTTAAATATTTACAAGATTAGTCTATTTTTTAGGCTAGAATCGTTTAATACCAACGAAAATTGATTAAAAACTAACAAAAAACCAGCAAAATTGATATTATTTACCTATACAAAAATCGTTGAAAATACTACCCAATATCTCTTCTACGTCCACTTTTCCAACAATCATTCCTAGATGTCTAGTAGCCATCCTTAAATCCTCTGCAGCTTTATCAAAATCTTTAATTTCATTTTTCTCTCTAAAATTTTTAAGATGCTGCTCACACTCTAAAAGATTCTGTCTATGTCTTGCTCTCGTTATTAATACATCTTCATTTTTTAAAAAAGTTTTTCTTAATTTTTTTTTAATTCTAATGATGAGTTCATCTAAGTTAGTATTTTTTTTGATTGAAATTAATATTGGATCTAATTTTTTAATTTGTTCACTTATTTGAATCTTTTTTAGATCACATTTATTTATTATCAAAATAGAATTATCATCGAATAAATCCTTTAAAAATCCAGTAAAATCAAGGTTTTTAGGCTCTATTACTACCAGTCTCAAATCTGCTTCTTCAGCTCTTTTTAAAGCTATTTTTATTCCTTTTTTTTCAATCTCATTTTTTGAGTCTCTAATCCCTGCTGTATCAGAAACTATAACTGGGTAACCATCAATATTTAAATGACTTTCGATAATATCTCTAGTTGTGCCTGCGGTTTCTGAAACTATAGCTACTTCCCTTTTTGAAAGATGATTTAATAAACTAGATTTACCTGCATTGGTTGGGCCAACAATTGCAATTTTAAAACCCTCTCTAATGATCTCACCAACTCTATCATCATTTAAAATTTTTTGAATTTTATTTTGAATATCTTCGGAAGTGACTTTAATATTTTCCATAATTTTATTTGGCAATTCTTCATCAGGAAAATCTATTTTTGCTTCAATATGGGATAAAATTTTTAAAAGTTTTATTCTTATTTCATTAAATTCATTTGAAGATTTACCATGCATAATTTTTATAGCTTGTTTTCTTTGTATCTCTGTCTCTGAAGATATTAAGTCTCCAATACTTTCAGCTTTTAATAGATTTATTTTACCATTATGAAAAGCAAGCTTTGTAAATTCACCAGGCTCAGCTAATCTACAATTTTCGACCTGTGAAATAGAGTGATGTATCGCTTGAATAACTGCTTTACTGCCATGCACATGAAATTCGGCCATATCTTCTCCAGTATAGCTCTCCGGGCCAGGAAACCACAAAATAAGGCCTTCATCAATTAGCTCAGAAGTATTGATATTGTTTATTTTTCTAAGGGTTGCTTTCCTTGGGCTTGGTAAATTCTTACTAGTTAATAATTTTATTATTTTTTGGGTTTCTTCTCCTGATACCCTTATCACAGCAATGCCAGACACACCTGGACCAGTAGATAATGCGTAAATAGTCATTATTTCAGTATATCTTTTTTTAACGAATTGAATATTTAATTTTATTATTAAGAAAATCTATAATAATTGAAAGGATTTACTAAAGACTAATTTTTTTAGGCAGGTTTGTTCATAGAGTTAAAAAACTCAGCATTGTTTTTAGTATTTTTAAGTTTAGAGTTTAAAAATTCTATAGCATCCATTGTTCCCATTGGTGCTAAAATTCTTCTTAGAACATTCATTTTTTGTAAATCATCCTTTTCAAAAATTAGTTCTTCTCGTCTAGTTCCCGATCTTGTTATATCTATAGCGGGATAGATTCTTTTTTCAGATATTTTTCTATCTAGTATAGTCTCACTATTACCCGTACCTTTAAATTCTTCAAATATAACTTCATCCATTCTACTTCCTGTATCAATCAAAGCAGTAGATATAATTGTTAATGATCCACCTTCTTCTATATTTCTTGCTGCTCCAAAAAATCTTTTTGGTCTCTGAAGTGCATTTGCATCAACACCACCTGTTAAAACTTTACCAGAACTAGGTATTACAGCATTATATGCTCTACCTAGCCGAGTTATGGAGTCTAATAAAATTACTACATCTTTTTTGTGCTCAGCTAATCTTTTTGCTTTTTCGATTACCATTTCAGCTACGGCAACGTGCCTTTGAGCAGGTTCGTCAAAAGTTGAACTTATAACTTCACCTTTTACAGTTCTTTGCATGTCAGTTACTTCTTCTGGTCGTTCATCAATTAATAAAACCATTAAATAACATTCAGGGTGATTTGCAGCTATTGAATTTGCTATACTTTGTAATATCATTGTTTTTCCAGCTTTTGGTGGAGAAATAATTAATGATCTTTGACCTTTTCCAATCGGACTAACTAAATCTATTAATCTTGCAGTTAAATCTGGTTTTTTTTCAATTTTATTGCTTTCTACTTCCATGAACAATTGTTTATTAGGATAAAGAGGAGTCAAATTATCAAATGCAATTTTATGTCTCATTTTTTCAGGATCTTCAAAATTAATTTTACTTACTTGAAGCAAAGCAAAATATCTTTCTCCCTCTTTAGGTGCTCTAACAGGTCCTTCGACAGTATCTCCTGTTCTTAAACCAAACCTTCTAATCTGACTTGGACTTATATAAATATCATCAGGACCAGGCAGATAATTAGATTCCATAGCTCTAAGAAAACCAAAACCATCTTGTAGCATTTGGAGAACTCCACTTCCTGTAATCTCTTCTTTTTTTTCAGCTAATTTTTTTAAAATTGCAAAAAGAATTTCTTGTTTTCTAAGTGTGCTAGCATTTTCAACGCCTAGTTCTTCTGCTTGAGTTATAAGCTGCTCTGAAGTATTTTTTTTTAATTCTTGTATATTCATGGGGGGGGTTTTGTTTATTAGATATTATTAATATATATACTCTTTATAATTTTTCAAGGCTAGATAGGCTTAAAAACAACAATAAAAACAATCAAAATCAGTAATATTGTTGGAACTTCATTGATAATTCTGTAAAATTTTGAAGATTTATCATTTTTATCTATTAAAAAAAGGTTAATAATATTTCCTAAATAAAAATGATAGAAAGTTAATATTACAACAAATATAATCTTTAATTGGAACCAGAATTCAGAAAAAGTTGAAAATCCCAAAGATCCTACTAAGAGAAGGCCAAAAACCCAGGTTAAAAACATTGAGGGCATCATAATGTAGTAAAATAATTTTTTTTCCATCACTTTGAAGGTCTTGGAAATATCTTTATTATTCTGGTTTTCCGCATGATAAACAAAAATTCTTGGTAGATATAATAATCCTGCCATCCACGAAATTACGGCTATTAAATGTAGGCTTTTAAATAATAAATAACTATTCATAATTAAGACATGGACATTTTTGAAGATTAATAGGGCATTTAATTTTTGGAGGATATAGAGTTTCATTAAGTTTGTATTCTTCTTTTTTTAATACTAAATCCGCTATTGCTTTTATAAAGTCTTTATTAATACCAAGTGCTGGAACTCTAATGTATTCCTTGCACCCATTATCTATTGCCAATTTTTTATATTCAATATCAAGTTCAACCAGAGTCTCTGAATGCTCAGACACAAAAGCTATTGGAACTAGAACAATTTTTTTTCCAATTTTAGAATTTTCAACAATTACATTATCTGTCGAAGGTCCTATCCATTTTAATGGTCCGACTCTACTCTGATAGCTTAAAATCCAGTTTAAATTATCAATTTTAAGATTTTTAACTATCTTATTCACAGATTGCTCGACTTGCCATTGATAAGGATCTCCTTTTTTAATGTTTTTTTCAGGCAAACCATGTGCAGAAAAAATTAACTTATAGTTTTTTAAATTATTAATTTTTTTAATAATTTCATTAGTATGTGCTTTAATAAAACTTTCATCTGTTGGATAACAACATATAGTGCTAGTTTTAACTTTGTAATTATTTTTTTTACAGATATCTTTCCATTCCTTAATTGAAGAACCAGAGGTTGCTGCTGAGTATTGTGGGTACAATGGAACTAGTACAACCTCACTAGGGTCATAATGTAATACAGCTTTGATAACTTCTGTGGCTCTAGGATTCCAACATCTCATAACTATGAAACATTTATATTCATGCATTTTTTCATTTTGATTTAATTTTTTTTCTAATTCATGTGCTTGTTCTTTGGTTAATCTTAAAATAGGTGAGGCGCCTCCAAGCTCTTCATATATTTTTTTTGCTATGGGGGCTCTTCTATTTGCGATTAATTTCGCTAAAGGGTATCTCAAAAAAGAAGGTAAATTTAAAATAGCCGGATCATTAAATAGATTAAATAAAAAAGGCTCTACACTCTCGAGCTTATCTGGACCACCTAAATTAAATAATATAACTGCTTTCTTCATTTAATAGTTCCTAATTATTTCAATTAAATAATTAATTGTTAAAGGTTTAGTTTGTGGTAAAACACCATGACCTAAATTGAATATATAAGGATGATCTTTAAAAATATTTAAATATTTTAAAATTTCTTTTTTAAGAGCTTCTCTATCTAATAGAAGTTTTTTAGGATCTAATCCCCCCTGTATAGGTATATTTATTTCTTTAGAGATTTTTAGAGGGTTTACATTATAATCAATGTTAATTGCACTAGGGTTAACTATTTCACAAAATCTCTTGTAATTTTTAATACCTCTTGGAAAACAAATAACAGGTACTCCTAACGATTTTGTATAATTTACTAATTCAAGATTTGGTTTATAAATATAGTTTGATAAATTTTTCTCATCTAAAAGACCAGCCCAACTATCAAAAATTTGAATTATTGTTGCACCGTTTTTAACTTGTTGAGCAATGTGTATTTTAAGAAATTTATCAATAATTCTTAATAAGTTATTAATTTGTCTTTTATTATAAAAAAAATTTTTAGTTATTCTTTTCTTAGGTGAGGTTTTATTAATCATATAAACTAGTAAAGTCCATGGTGCACCTACAAACCCTATTACATCTTTATTTTTTAACAATTTATTTTTTTTTACTTTTTTAATAGAGTCGTACACTGGTTTTAATTTTTTTTTAAAATCTGTACTATTGGTATTTAAAATATCTTCTATATTTAGATCTCCAAGTATAGGACCAAAATTTTTTTTGAATTTTACATCTTGATTCATTGCATATGGAACCATTAATATATCAGAAAAAATAATAGCTGCATCAAAGTCAAATCTTTTAAGTGGTTGCAGAGTTATCTCATAAGACAATTTTTTATTTAAACACAAATTTATAAAATCAGGATTTGATCTTCTAATTTTTCTAAATTCAGGTAAATATCTACCAGCCTGTCTCATCAACCAAATAGGATTAGTTGTTGTATTATTGTTTGTTATTAATTTCTGGATTGGAGTCATAATAATTAAATAATATATAAGTATAGTATTAGTTATATATTGTGTGAATAAAGTTAATTACTTTTTCTAAACACTTTATTAACCTTTTATTAACATTTAATACTGATTAAAACTCCTTGTATACTGGTCAATTTGTAACGCTATTTAATTTTATTAGATAAAATGTATATTATAAATTCACATGTTTATTTATGTTAATAAAGACAGGCTTTTACATAAAAAAAACACATAAATTAAAAATATGAAAAATAAACCTAATAACTTTAAATTATAAACATTTTATTCATGAATAATACATATCAAATATATCTCATTTCTGACTCGACAGGTGAAACTCTAGATAGAATATTTTTAGCATTAAAAGCACAATTTAAAAATTTTAACTATAAAATTCATCCATATTCTTTCACACGAACAGAAAATCAAATTTTAAAAATATTAGATATGTGTAAAAAACAAAAAGATTCAATCATACTTTACACTATAGTTGATAACAATTTGGCAAAATTTTTAGCACAAGAAAGTAATAAAATTAAAATTCCATGCTTTGGAGTTTTGGGAGATTTAATAATAAGTTTTTCTAAACTACTTAATCAAAAAGCCTCACATATTCCAAGTGGTCAACACGTTTTAAATGAAGAATATTATCATAGAATTGAAGCAATTCAATTCACTATGAATCATGATGATGGTAATTCTATAGATGATATTGATAAATCTGATATAATTTTATTGGGAGTCAGTAGAACTAGCAAAACACCAACTTCGATATATTTAGCTAACAAAGGCCTTAGAACATCCAACATACCATTAGTTAATGAAAACTCTTTACCAGAAATTTTAAAAAAAAAACCAAAAGTAACTTGTGTAGTTGGTCTTACCAGTGAACCAGAAAGATTAGTTGATATAAGAAATAATAGAATGAATACTTTAAAAGAAAATGTTGGAAGTGACTACACTAACCTAGAAATTATTTCTAAAGAGGTTAAAGATGCAAAAAATACATTTAGGAAGTATAAATGGCCAACAATTGATGTCACCAGGAAATCAGTAGAAGAGACCGCTGCATCAGTAATTAAAATACATGAAATATTTAAAAATGATGATTGAAAAAATTATTTTAGCCTCAAAAAGCAACGTTAGGAAAAAAATTTTAGAAGAAAATAAAATTATGTGTGTTGTTAAGCCATCTAATATTGATGAAGATACAGTTAAAGAAAGTTTGTTAAAAGAAAATGCTTCCCCAACTATTATATCTAAAAATCTAGCAGAGTTAAAAGCAAATAAAGTAAGCCAAAAATTTAATAATGAAATGGTTTTAGGTGCTGATAGTGTAATTGATTTAAAAGGAGAAATTATTTCAAAACCTCAAAATAGAGCAGAGGCTTTAAATATACTTAAAAAATTAAATGGAGAAACACACCAGCTAATAAGCTCAGTTTGCATATCTAAGGGAGGTGTAATGATATGGAATTACACGGACAAGGCCTCTTTAACTATGAAAAAAATGACTGAGTTAGATTTAAAAGAATACCTAAAAAAAATTTCCGATGATGCTCTTTTTGCTTATAATGTTTATCAAATAGAGGGTGAAGGAAAATCTTTATTCTCTAAGGTAGAAGGAGACAAAAGTACTATTATGGGTTTACCGGTTAAAAAAATTAGAGAATATCTAAGTAATTATAAATGAAAAAATATTTAGTTATTGGAAATCCAATAGAACATTCTTTATCACCAAAATTACACAATTATTGGATAAGACAAAATAATTTAGATGCTATTTATGAGAAAAAAAAAATTGAAGATGGTCAAATTCAGGAAACTATTTCCTCTTTAAGAAACAAAGAAATACAAGGTATTAATGTTACAGTTCCTTTTAAGCAAAAGGTTATTCCTTTTTTAGATGAGTTGACTAAAGAAGCAAAAAATACAAAATCTGTTAATACAATATACATTACCAAAGGAAAAATTTTTGGAGATAATACCGATATTTTTGGATTTGAAAGAGCGTTTGATGAAACTAATTATGATTTAACAAATAAAAAAGTCTTTATTATTGGTGCCGGAGGAGTGGTGCCTTCAATAATATATGCATTAAAAAGAAAAAAAGTTTCTCAAATAATTATTAGCAATAGAACAAAAAAAAAAGCTGAAAGATTTAACTTAGAGGTTATAGAATGGGGCAAGACCCCACAAGCTGATTTGATAATTAATGCAACTAGTTTAGGACTAAAGAAAAAGGACAATATACCTTTTGATTTTAGTAAAATAGGGCCGAATAAATTTTTTTTTGATGTAATTTATAATCCTAATAAGACCAATTTTTTAATAAAAGCAGAGGAGTACAAGCATAGGATTGAAAATGGAAAAATGATGTTCATTTATCAAGCAGCAGCAGCCTTTAAAATCTGGCATAATGTAAATGTTAAAATTGATAAAAATATAATTGATTTATTGAAAAATGATTAGATTAGTAGTTTTAGGAGATATAGGTGCTGGAAAAAGTCATATAGCAAAACTTTTTGGTTATCCAGTTTTTAATGCAGATCTTGAAGTTAGCAAAATTTATAAAACTAATAAAATTATTTTTAAAAAAATTAAAAAAAAAATACCCGGGTTTTTTTCTTCATTTCCTATCAATAAAAATGAAATGATTGAAGCTATATCTTCAAATAAAATTAATTTGAAAAAAATAACAAATATAGTACATCCAAAAGTGAGGCTAGTTTTAAAAAAATTTTTAAGAAAAAATAAAAATAAAAAATTTGTAATTTTAGATATACCACTAATTTTAGAAAATAAACTTAATAAAAAAAGTGATATCTTAATCTTTGTTCAGTCCAAAAAATCTGAAATTAATAAAAGATTAAAAAAAAGAAAAAATTTTAATAAAAAATTATTAAGAAGATTTAAAGAAATTCAACTTCCGTTAGAGTTAAAAAAAAAAAAATCTAAATTTATAATTAAAAATAATTTTACCTATAATTCAGTTAATAAAAGTGTAAATTACATATTAAAAAAATTAAAAAATGATTGATGTTATACTCGATACCGAAACTACTGGATTATCAGTTAAAGATGGTCATAGAATAGTAGAAATAGGCTGTATAGAACTTGACAATTTAATTCCTACCAAAAAACAATTTCATTGCTATTTAAATCCTGAAAGAAAAGTTTCAGAAAAAGCTTTGGAAGTTCATGGTTATACCGATGATTTTTTATCTACAAAAAAAAAATTTAAAGAAATAGCAGAAGAATTTTTAAAATTTATCAAAGGCAAGAAATTAATTATCCATAATGCAGAATTTGATTTATCTCATTTAAATAATGAATTAGCGCTAGTAGGAAAAGAAAAAATTGATAAAAAAAATGTAGTAGACACTCTTGTATTGGCTAGAAATAAATTTCCAGGATCTTCAATAAGCCTAGATGCCCTTTGCAAAAGATATAGAATTGATAATTCTAAAAGAACACAGCATACTGCACTGATAGACTGCGAACTTTTATCTAAAGTTTATATAAATTTAATCGACCAAAAAGAACCAACACTTGATTTTCAACAAGTGATCAATCAAGACAAATCTGGTTTAGAATTGAAAAAAAACAATTTTTATAATAAAAAAATTATATATCCAACACCAGAAGAAATTGAAAGTCATAAAAAATATCTAAAAACAAATATTAAAAAAAATTTTTTTAATTAAATCTTTCGTTATAAAGTTTTTCAAAATCAATTTTTTTTTCAAGTTTAATTCCAGGAAATCCAGAGTCTGTCAATAAATTAACAAAAGTTTTTTCAATCTTAGGATAGATCTTATTTTGTACATCACATAAAATAATTTTTTCCAAAATTTTTTTTTCTTTTACATCATCGTCAACTTTAATAATTGTAGCAAAAATTATTTCAAAAATAGATTTATTTTCATTGGGTTCTTTGTCTTCAAATTTAAGTATTGTATTTATTTCTATTAATTTATTTTTTAATGGCTTTGAATTAATATCTATATTTAAATGATATTTTGAAATATTTTCTTTTACAAAAAGATAAGATTGAACGTCTTTAGTTTCGCTAGACAGATCTTTAATAAATTCAGCTAATATTTTAAACTTTTCACTCATTTTTATCTTCATCTATATCTTCAAATTCACCATTAATAAAATCATGTTTTTCTTTTTTTTGATTTGAATATTTAATTGAAATTTTTTTTAATAATAATCTTCTTGTTAATGGAAAAATTATTAATAATCCAAGAAAATCTGTTGCAAACCCAGGTAAAATTAAAAGTAAAGCAGCAAAAGTTAAAGCAGCACCAGATATAATTTCATATATTGGTAATTCATTTTTAATTATTTGAGACATACCCGATCTTAGAGTGTTAAAACCTTCATATCTTGCATAAAGGACTCCAATAAAAGCGGTGATAAAAATCAAAGATATTGTGTTAAAGGCACCAATAGAAGCACCTATTTTGATGAAAAGGTAAATCTCAATTATTGGAATTAAGATTATTAATAATAATACTGTGTTCATTTGTCATTAGTGTAAATTGCTAGTTGAAATTAAGCAATATACTAAATATTATTTGAATATGAGTTATAGTTTTGAATATATAGATATAATACTTCTAGCAATGATTGCTGGCTTTATTTTCCTAAGATTAAGAGGAATTTTAGGAAAAAGAACAGGGTATGAGGGAAAAGTTTCATCAGATTTTAAACAGGAGTTTTCTAAAAATATAATTAATAATAATATTCAAAAACAAAATTTTGATGATCAAGCAAAAAAAGATTTTTTAGTAGGAGCTAAAATAGCTTATGAAACCATAATTACTGATTTTAGTGATAGCGATAATAAGTTAACAAGTAGCAAACCTCTTTTAGGAAAAAAAATCTATAAGCAATTCAAAGATGCACTTTTAGAGAGAGAATCCAAAGGACATTTTGCTGAAATAACTTTTATTGGAATTAATTCAGCAACGATAAAAGAACACGAGATAATAGAAAATGATTTAGAGGTTACGGTTGATTTTGTTAGTGAACTGATAACCTGCATCAAAGATAAAAGTAAAAAAATTATATCTGGTGATCCTCAGAAGGCAAAAAAAGTTTATGATACATGGAAATTTTCTAAAGATTTAAGATCAGTAGATCCAAATTGGTTATTAATAGATATTATAAAATAATTGATAAAAAAACTATCAGATAAAGACAAAAAGGATTGGCAAAAATTTATATCTGACAATAAAAAACTTTCAGACAAAGATTCTTATTTAAAAAAAGATATAACTACAAAGCTAATTAAAAAAATTGATCTTCATGGTTTTTCCCTTGAAGAAGCTAACAAAAAAATTGATAAATTTATTAATCATTGTTTTCAGGAAAATATTAATAGAATTATAGTTATCACTGGAAAAGGTCTTAGATCTAAAAATTTATCTAATCCCTATATATCAAAAGATTTAAGTATACTAAAATATTCGGTTCCTGAATTTATAGAGTCAAATAAAGATTTGATGAAAATGATAAAAAATATTAATGAAGCAAATATTGATGATGGTGGCACAGGCGCATTTTATATTGATCTTAAAAAAAGGATTAAAGAATAAACTTTGATAGATCAGTATCTTTTACTAATTCATCTAGATTTTTTTTAACATACTCTGAATTTATAATAATTTTTTCTCCTGACCTGTCTGTAGCTGTAAAGCTTATATCATCTAAAATTCTTTCAATAATAGTGTGTAATCTTCTTGCTCCAATATTTTCTACTGTAGAATTTACTTCAGTAGCAATATTTGCAATTTCGTTTATACCATCTTCTGAAAAGTCCAATTCAACATTTTCAGTTTTTAAAAGTGCTTTATATTGTTTTATTAAACTATTATCAGGTTCTTTAAGAATTTTTTTGAAATCGTTGCTTGTTAAAGCTTCTAGTTCTACCCTGATAGGTAATCTTCCTTGTAATTCTGGTAACAGATCTGAAGGTTTTGCAAGTTGGAAAGCTCCAGACGCGATAAAAAGAATGTGATCAGTCTTTATAGGCCCATATTTTGTGCTGACAGTTGTCCCTTCAATTAAGGGCAATAAGTCTCTTTGAACACCCTCCCTTGAAACATCTCCTCCCACACGATCAGTTCTTGCAGAAATTTTATCTATTTCATCTAAAAATACTATTCCATTATTTTCTGTAGAATTCTTTGCAGAT
>MDSV01154795.1_pt1 | contig 24591 bp, 22 predicted proteins | sample 810851 | NCBI WGS metagenome assembly MDSV01 (sample SAMN05326640, study PRJNA326480) | marine metagenome | isolation source: seawater | place: Atlantic Ocean: North East | collected 2012
TAACTTTTTCCATCCCTTAACTATTTTATTTCCTATTTTTGTTATAATTTCCCATGACTTAATTTTTTCCATTTCTTCAAGTGTTTTTAAAGCAGCCACTGGTCCAGACCTTTCTGTCCAAAATGTACTACTTATAAAAGTGTCTTGAGCATGTTTCATTAATTTTTTTTTACCAATAATTGCAGTAATAGCATGTCCATTACCTAGCGCTTTACCAAAAATTGCAATGTCTGGATTCACTTTAAACTTTTTGTGCAATCCACCGTTAGTAGACCTAAACCCTGAAGTACATTCATCAAATATTAAAATTATATTTTTCTCTGTAGCTAGTTTTCTCACTTTTTTCAAAAAGTTGTTTCTTGGTGGTTCATTTCTCATAACCTCCATTTTTATAATTCCTATATTTTTTGAGTTAATTATTTTTTTTAATCCTTCGAAATCATTATACAAGAAGGGAACCGCAGTGTTTTTTAAAGATTTAGGCACACCTTTAATTTGAAGGTCCGGAAGTAATTGATTATTTAAATTCTTCTTATTAGATAAATTTGCTGAAAGATACCAATCATGCCATCCATGATATCCACAAAAAGCTACTTTATCTTTTTCACTTGCTGATCTTGCTATACGAACAGCTATAGAATTTGCTTCTCCACCAGTTCTAGCAAATTTGACCATTTCAGCCCAAGGATGCAAACTAATTAATTTTTCAGCTAAACTTACCTCTTCAGGGCAATTGAGTGTTGATAAATTACTTTTAGATATTGCCTTAAACACTTCCTTATTTATTTTTGGATTAGAATATCCTAGAATGTTTGTGCCAACTCCCATAAAAGACATATCAATAAATTTATTTCCTTGTAAATCCCAAATGGTACAGCCCTTTGCTTTTGAATAATAAGCTGGCCATCTATTAGGTAAAAAAAGATCGGGTCGCTTCGACAGAAGCATGTTACCGTCTGGAATTAACTTTTTGGCCTTATTCCACAATTCTTGCCCTTTATTTTTTATTTTAGAGTTTCTCATTATAGATTTGTTTTTATCAAATTTCTCAGGTGCATTTACGATTAATTCTTTTAATTCATTCCATCCAAATTTTTTTTTTGGCTTAAAAAATGTGTAAACACCTCTAATTAAATCTAAATCTTTTTTTTCATCTAACGTAAGTCTAAAATTTGAAAAGTCTTGTTCACATGCATAGTTATATGTGTTGAATTTTCCTGATGTTTTAATAAACGGTGTTACATGCTCTAGATCGTACTTATCTTTAGTTGAAAAATACGCTTTTTCTAGAGACTTAAAATTCAATACTTCTACATCCAAACCATCAGGAAAAGATGGAGGACTTGCATTGGAAACATAATCCTTTTTTTTATTAATTAGCAATTCTATCATCGAGTCAATAATTTTATGATCAACTAGAGGACAATCAGCTGTTATTCTTACAATTATTTTTGAATTATATGCTTTTGCAGTCTCATAAAATCTTTTAAGGACATTTTTTTCACTACCTCTAAATATTTTAATTTTTCTTTTTTTGAGATAGTAAAAAAGTTTATCATCAATTTTAGTGTCGGGTATTGCAACAATTATTTGATTTATTTTTTTGGAAAGTTTTACCCTATCTATTACTAATTCAATTATTGACCTGTTTAACACTGTCTTAAGAATTTTATTTGGAAATCTATTTGATCCTAGTCTTGCTTGAATAATACAGGTAACGTTCATTAAATTTTCCATTGAGTTGGATTAATTAATTTATAATCTATCTTACCAAAACTAGGAAAAGAAATTTTTCTATAGTTTAAGCAAAAACAAATTAATTGTTTGAATTGATTGAAATCATCGACACCTATAATTACTTTATCAATAATTTTACTATTTAAAGCATAGCTCAAACATGTTTTAAATCTCGAAACTTTGCTTTTTTTGGCAAAAGTTTCAAATTTAGTAAATATTCTTTCCCATTTTTCAAAAAATTCAGGCAATTTATTTTTTTTTATCAAAAGTAAGCCTTGTAAAAAAATTGATCTTGCAAAAAATTTTACATTTTTTTCCTTTAATTCTTTAACTACACTAGATTTTTCAAATCTTCTATCTAATAAATTAAATGGGATCGAGACAATATCAAATCTAAACTTTTTAGATAAAGCTTCTAATTCAGAAACATCATAAACAGCTATTCCAATATTTTTGATTATACCCTTTTTTTTTAATTTATTTAGACCTTGAAAAATTTTTTTTCCATTTTTTGAAAGTAAATCATTTGGATTATGGAATAAAAATGCATAAATTCTTTTTACTCTTAATTTTTTTAGAGATTTATTTACTGATGTACTTATTAAATTATTAAAATCAGAACTTTTGTGAACTTTTATTTCTGAAATTTTAGAAATAAGATTAAATTTGGAAAAATTGGCTTTACCTAAAACTTTCTCTGAATTACCATAAGACTGAGAGGTTTCTAATGTTACCATACCTTTTTGAATTGCAAGATTTTTTATCTTTTTTAAATCTTGATGTGAAATTTTCCCTGTTTTATTTGCTATACCATAATTTGAGCTGAGCTGAGCTGTTCCCAAAACAAGCTTATTCACAAAATAATTTCTATACATTAAATAACCCGAATAACCTCTAGGATTAATTTTTTTTACAATAGCGAATCCACTCTTTTTATATAAGTTAAGAGCTTTCAGATTTTTTCTTTGAAGTCCTAAAAAAAGTTTTGATATTTTATATTTTATAAAAAGATAATTACTAATTTTTTCAATAATTTCAGAACCTACACCTTTGTGTCTCCACTTTTTATCTCCAATTAATATTCCAAGATAAGCAGATGATTTTTTTAAATTTATATTTTCAATTTTTACATTTCCTATATGTTTGTTTTTATTAAAAATTGCAAAAAATAAAACATTTTTTTCTTTAAGAGTTGTTTCAACATTTGCTTTAAGATTTTTTAAGTTTTTATTAGGATTATACTCTAGAAATTTTTTAACCTCATAATCGTTAAACCATTTGAGATAATTATTATTCACATAGCAAAGTTTCATTTTTCTTAATGAAAATCTGCTCGATTTAAGTATTTCTAGTTTTTTGCTGAGATTAAATTGCTTTTTCATTAATAAATCAACTTGTAAGATACCGTTCAATATTTGAACAGTAAAGTAAAAAATGCTAGTATTTTGATAAAACCTATAAAGATAATGAATATTTTTAAGTTTAAAAACATTAGAATTGAAAATAAATATTCAAAATTCAATAATTTGTATTTTGATTATTTATCAGGAGAGGATATCGAATTAATTCGTATTTGGAGAAATAATCAAAAAAATGTTCTTCGTCAAAATCAAAGCATTTCAAAAGCGGATCAAATAAAATATTTTAATAAAGTAATCAAAAAAGAGATTAAAAGAAAAAAACCTAATTTGATTTTGTTTTCTATTAAAAAGAAAAATAGGACAATTGGTTATTGTGGGCTTGTCAATATTTCTTGGACTAACAAATCTGCAGAAATTTCTTTTTTATTAGACCATAAATTTAAAAATAAAAAGAAAGAATATAAATTTATTATGCTTCGATCATTTGAAAGGATATTTCAAATAGGTTTTGATAAATTGAAATTAAAAAAATTATTCACTGAGACTTTTTTATTTCGGAAAGATCATATAAAGATATTAAGTATTGCAGGTATGCAGAAAGAAGGTATTTTAAAAAAACAGTACAGAAAATCAAATAAATTTATTGATAGTATTTTACATGCAAAATTTAGATAAATTTAAAAATAAAAGAATATTTATTTCAGGTGGAGCCGGAATAATTGGTAAAGAGTTAGTTAAATTACTTTCAGAGTTAAACGTAAAAATATTTGTTGGAGATTTAAAAAAACGTCCAAAGGAATTTACAAAAAAAATAATTTACAGAAAAGGTGATTTAAATAATTTAAAAGAAAGAAACTTAAAAAAATTTAAACCCGATATTATTTTTCATTTAGCTGCGTCGTATGAAAGAACTAAAGAAAGCTTTAGTTTTTATAATACTAATTTTTTAAATAATATTAAATTAAGCAATCATATTCTTAAAATATCAAAGAATATTAGTACAATAAAAAAATTTATATTTGCTTCGAGCTATTTAGTTTATGACGAAAATTTATATTTGGTAAAAAAAAATAAAAATATTACTAAATCAATTGACGAAAATTCAAAAAAGGACTCCAGAAATCTAATTGGTTCATCGAAACTTTTCCATGAAAAGGAAATTGAATTTTTTTCCAATTTTATGCCAAAATGTAACTTTGTAATAACAAGGATTTTCAGGGGTTATGGATTAAATTCTAGAGACGTGATTTCAAGGTGGGTAAGAGCAGCTTTAAGAAATAAGACATTAAACGTTTATGGTGAAAATGGATCTTTCGATTATATCTACTCTGAAGATACAGCATCAGCATTAATAAGTTGTATTTCTTGCAAAAAAAAAATTACATATCTCAATGTGGGGTCTGGATTAAGTATAAAAATAAAACAAGCTATTAAAATTTTAAAATATCATTTTCCAAAGTTAAAAATTAAAAAAATAAAATCTTCAAACACTGTTGAAAAATCAATAGCAAATATTAAAAAAATTCAGATGACTACAAAATGGATACCTAAAATAGATTTATCTACAGGTATAAAAAAAATTTTAGAATATGAAAAAAAAAAAATTAATTAATATTTTGATAAACTCATTCAGTGAGGTAAAGTTTTCACTATATGATTACATTAATCACACAAAAAATTTATATTCAAAACAAAGTAAGATTTATTTAGGTAATAAAAAAAAAAATCTTTTTCATAATTACTTCAACAATTTTTTATTAATGCCGCTAGGTAGTGAAAAAAATAAAAATATAATTTTGACAAAACTTAAGCAAAAAAATATTGGAATTGTAATTCCCACTTCCGATTTAGAATTAAAATTTTGGAGCAAAAATAAATTATTTTTTGAAAAAAATAATATCACTATAATGATAATGGATTTCCAAAGAATTAAAAATTTTATCAATAAAGAAAAATTTTATTATTATTGTAAGCAAAATAATATTGATACTCCAAAAATATATAAAGATAAAAATTTTCCTCGAAAAGGTTCATTTGTAATTAAAGAAAAATTTAGCAACGATAAAACAGAAATTTGTTTAAATTTAAAATACAAAGAACTGAATAATTACCTTAAAAATTTTAAAAATCCAATAATACAGGAATGTTTAAAAGGAGATGAATATTCAATTGATACTTGGAGAAATAAAAAAACAAAAAAAATAGAAATGGTTGTGCGAAAAAGACTTTTTGTTAAAAATGGAGAGTCTAAAATAACTGAAATTTCTAAAAATAAGAAATTACTCAATTTGATATTAAAACAGCTTAAAAAATTTGAATATTTTTACCATTGTGTTTTTCAAGGATTAGTAAAAAAAAATAAGTTTTTTTTTCTTGAGTGCAATCCGAGAGTTGGAGGCGCTTCATTAGCATCCTTGAATCATTCGCTCCATAGCTTCCATTTTTTTTTTTCTGAATACTTCAAAAAAAAAATTATTAAAATAACCAATAAAAGATTTGAAAAACAATATAAATTTGAAACAGTATATTATAAATAAGAACGATATTTTAATTTTTGATTTAGACGATACAATTTACAGAGAAATCAATTTTGTAAATGAAGGTTTTAAAGGTGTAGCTTCATATTTAGAAAAAAAAATAAATCTTAGGAAAAAAATAATTTTTAATGAGTTAAAAAAGATACTGCATAAGAATGGTAGAGGAAAAGTTTTTGATATTTTTTGTAAAAGAAAAAAGATTTACTCAAAAAAAATCGTAAAAAAACTTATCAAAATCTATAGATTTTGTAATAAAAAAATAGATGTCCCAAAGAAAAATTTAAAAATTTTTAAAAAATTAAAAAAAAATTTTAGGTTATATATTGTAACAGATGGTAAATGGCAAGTTCAATCTCACAAAATAAAACTCTTAAAAATAAAAAAAGATTTTTCAAAAATATACTTTACGGATATTTATGGTAAGGATGCGTGGAAGCCATCTTTAAAATGTTTTAGGAAAATAAAAAAAATAGAAAACTGCAAATGGGAAAATATTTCTTATTTTGGAGACAATGAGAAAAAAGATTTTGTAAATCTCAATAAAATTGGAGCCAAAACTATATTAGTAAAAGGATGGAGCAGAAGTAGAGAAAAAATTTCAAAAGTTCATTCTGCAAAACATGCAATAAAATCAATTAACGATTTAAGGTATTAACAAAATATTTAAACTGAATTTTACCTTAAATTTTAAGTTAAAATGCGGGGGTACTAAATATTTGGATTTTACATCAAAAATAACAATATGTTGTATGATCTTGTACTTATTATTGATTATTCGGTTTAAAAAAGTAAAAATTTATACTTTAATGTTCAATCAATGAACGCTATAGTGTTCAAAAAATGAACATTTTGTATGAAACCTGAAATTTTTAATCTGTTAAGAGTAATACATAAAGACTCAGAAGCTTCTCAAAGAGAACTAGCAAAAGAATTAGGATTAAGCATTGGAAAGCTCAATTATTGTCTTAAAGCTTTAAAAGATAAAGGTTTGGTTAAAATAAAAAGTTTTAGCAAAAGTAAAAAAAAGACAAAATATTTATATTACCTCACCCCCAAAGGTCTTATGGAAAAAACAAAAGTAACTTTGAATTTTATGAATACAAAAATGAAAGAATATGAGGAATTAAAAAAAGAACTAAAGGCAAAAACTAAAAAATAAAACTATAAAATTTAATGTGGATAGTAGCAAAATATAATTTAAAGGGATTGGAAGTTTTTAAAAAAGAGTTGTCTGGTAAACTAAATAAAGATATTAAATACTATCATCCGAAAATTAAAGTTAAAGATACGTCCAAAGTAAAAAAATTTAAATATATTTTAGGTCAATATATATTTTGTCAAAGCAGTAAATTTCTTAACAAAAAAATTTTCAATGGTATTAAAAATTTAAGGGGATTAGATTATTTTTTAAAAGATTGCTTTAACTGTCAAAATGAAATTATAAAATTCATTGACTTTTGCAAGAGTAATGAAGATCTTGATGGCAGCCTCAAAAGATCTTTTTTTAACATTTCATTACATAAAAAATACCAATTTATCTCTGGCCCATTTAAAAATATGATTTTTAATATAATTTCAAATAATCAAAAAAGATTTGAAATTATTTTGAATGGGAAGAGAGTGTTTGTTGAGAGAAACTATAACAATTTACTTTCAATAGATTAATAAAAAATATGATTTGCCAATTTCAAAAGCTTGCTGGAAGCAAGTGCGGAGCATTGGTTAAATGAGAACTTATAACTATTAGATTAATCATAAATGAATTTTAAATATAATCACAAAACATTTTTTACCAATAAAAACGGACCAGTTATTATTGCTGAGATATCTTGTAATCATAATGGAAAAAAATCAAATTTTTTAAATCACATAAAATCGGCAAAAAAAGCAGGTGCAGATATTATAAAGATACAAACATATAGACCTGAAGACTTAGTATTAAAAAGTAAATTTAAAATAAGTTCAGGAATTTGGAAAGGTATGAATTTATGGAAGCTTTATAGTAAAGCACAAACACCTTTTGAGTGGCATTATGATGCTTTTAAATTAGCAAAAAAACTTAAAATTACACTTTTTAGTAGTCCTTTTAGTGTTGAGGCTGTAAGATTTTTAAAAAAAAAATTTTAATCCACCGATGTACAAAATAGCTTCAGCTGAAATTACAGACCTGAAGCTTGTAAAAGAAATAGCAAAAACAAAAAAACCTGTAGTAATTTCAACTGGTATGGCTTCATTTTATGAAATTGACAACGCGTTAAAAGTAATAAAAAACTATCATAAGAAAATTTTATTATTACATTGCGTATCAGGTTATCCAACTCCTGATCACGAGGCAAATATAAGTTTTATCCATAAACTTAAAGCAAGATATACAAAGATTCCAATAGGTTTATCCGACCATACGAATAACATTTACTCTTCTTTAGCAGCTGTTCCTCTTAAAATAGTCGCTATTGAGAAGCATTTTATTCAATCAAGTAAAACTAAATCATTAGACTCTAAGTTTTCTATTGACCCAATCAAATTGAGAAAATTAAAGCAAAGTTGTAAAAAGATATACTACTCTCTTGGAGAAGCCACAAAAGATATAAAATCAGAGAAGGCAACAAAAAAATTTAGAAGGTCAATTTTTATAACTAAGTTTATAAAAAAAAATCAAAAAATAAATTCAAAAAATATTAATACTTTTAGACCAAAAATCGGTATATGTGCCTCTGAGTATTTTAATGTTATCGGTAAACACGCAAAAAAAAATTTATCGCCTAACAAAGCACTTTACTGGAGTAATATTAAAAAATAACAAAGGATATTTAAATGAAAAATATTTTGATAACAGGGGGCACAGGTAGCTTTGGACATGCGTTTGTAAATTTTTTACTAAAAAAATATAAAAAAACAATTAAAAGAATCGTAATTTTTAGTAGAGATGAATTTAAACAGTTTCAAATGTCTAACAAATTTCCGCCTTCAAAATATCCTCAAATGAGATATTTTATTGGAGATGTAAGAGACAAAGAAAGAATAGAAAGAGCTCTTGAAAAAATAGACTGTGTAGTTCACGCTGCTGCATTAAAACAAATTTCAACAGCAGAATACAATCCAATAGAATGTATTAAAACAAACATTATAGGTGCACAAAATATAGTTGAGGCTTGTATTGATAAAAAAATTAAAAAAGTAGTAGCTCTTTCTAGCGACAAAGCTGTAGCTCCTCAAAATCTTTACGGGTCAACAAAACTTTGTAGTGATAAAATTTTTATTTCTTCAAATACTTATTCTGGAGATAAGCTTAAAAGCTCAGTAGTAAGATATGGAAACGTATTAGGATCAAGAGGATCAGTAGCTCCTTTGTTTTTGTCACATAAAAATAGTGGATACTTTCCTATAACGCATCAGAAAATGACAAGATTTAATATTACTTTAAAGGAGAGTGTTGAAATTGTTGATTGGACAATTAAAAACGGAATTGGCGGAGAAATCGTTGTGCCTAAATTGAAATCATTCAGAGTTGTAGACATGGCAAAAGCTGTTAATCCTAAAAATAAATTAAAGATTATAGGTGTGAAAAAAGGTGAAAAATTTCACGAAGAACTTATTACAAATAATGATAGCTCCTACACAGTTGATCTAGGAAAATATTATTTGATACTCCCAGATAACGATACTCAAACTATTCAAAAATATAAAAAAAAATTTAATCTTAAAAGGATAAAAGGAAACTTTTCATACACTTCAGAACAAAAAAAATATTTAAGTGTTACAGAAATAAGAAAATTAATAGAAAAAATATAAAATTTAATTCATAAAATGAAAAAAATTTGGGCAGTATTTAGTAGATCGAAAAAAACTGAATTTTTTATATTTTCTTTTTATAATTCGATAAATACTGCTTTGGAGGTATTCTCGATTTCATTATTATTACCGGTTATAGTTTCATTAACTAATAACAATTTTTTTGATTTATATCCAAAATTTTCTTTATTTCTTAATTTCTTTCAAGAAAAATTTTCTACTAATCTAATAAACACTACTCTAATTCTTTTTGGCACAATTCTTATACTAAAAAATTTATTCCAAATTTACGTGAATTATCGTGAAAATTTTTTGATTACTAGAATTCAAGAAGAAATATCTCAAAAATTATTTTATAGATTTATTTGTAGAAATTATAACTTTCATCTCAACAGCAAATCATCTGATTTAATTACTAAGGTAAGAAATGAAAATAGATTCTTTGGGGAGGGAATATTCTCTTTTTTAAGAATAATAACAGAACTAATTTTAATTACCGGCATCAGTATTCTTCTTTTTGCGATAGCGTTTAAAATTACTCTCTTAAGTGTTATTTTAACAATAATCCTTTCATATGTTTTTCTTAAAATTTTCAATAGTACAATTGTTAGAATTGCCGAAGAAAGGAAAAGAATTGATTTTAAAAAAACTCAAATCGTGCAAGAAAGTGTTCAGGGTATCAGAGAGATTATCTGTTCAAATATTTTTAAACAAATTGATGACAGCTATAAATTAATTTCCAACTCTTACGTTAAAACAATGCCAATTTATAATACTATTACCCAAATCCCAAAAATTTATTTTGAACTAATTGCATTATTATTGCTAACTGCTGTAATTTTTATTTCTACAAATTATTTTCCAAGTGTTTCAAAACAAATAATTTTACCAACTTTAGGAATATATGTAGCTAGTGCTTTTAAAATTCTTCCGTCGATAAATAGAATCGTACAATGTATGCAAAGATGGAAGTTTTCTAAACCTGTTATAGACCAAGTATATGATGATTTAATTGGAACAAAAGACGAAATTTCATATCCAAAAAATATTGATATAAAGAATATAGATATAAAAGATTTATTCTTTTCATATAAAAAACCTGAAAAAAAAATATTAGAAAAAGTAAATTTAAAAATAAATTACAGAGATAAAATTTTAATTATTGGTGACTCAGGTATTGGCAAAAGTACTTTTTTAGACCTCTTAGTTGGTTTACAGACTGCTGACTCAGGTAAAATAATAATTAACAATAATTTTGAGCTTAATAAAAAATCTAATTTAACTAATTCTCTATCATATGTATCTCAAAAAGTTTTTATTTTTAATAAAAGTTTAAAAGATAATGTTTGTTTGTCTACAGATGATTTTGATGAGAGTAAATTTAAAAGAGCTATCAAAATTGCTAATTTAGAAGAAGTAGTTTCAAAACTTCCCGAAGGAATAAATACAAAACTTGGAGAATTTGGATCAATATTATCTGGAGGACAAAAACAAAGAATAATGATAGCTAGAGCAGTCTATAAAAATGAAAATTTTATCATTTTGGATGAACCAACTTCGTCATTAGACCCAGAAACAGCAGACTCAATAATAAAAAGCTTAATAGAAAAAGAGGACATCACAGTAATCATGGTTAGTCACAATAGAAGTTTCTCAAAATTCTTTAGTAGAACTTTAGAAATAAAAGACTCAAAAATTTTAGAATTATGATATGAATTGTAAGAAATTTTTTATTATAAAAAATTATGTCAAAATTTTATCCACCGTATAAAAAAGAAGTCTTTGAACAATCTTTTGAGTTGAGAAAAAAACTTACTTTTAGATCAGAAAAAGAAATTTTTACCATCAACCCTCCTTTTCCTAGAGAAATTACTCTAGATATTAACAATAGATGCAATCATAAATGTTATTTCTGCGCAAACCCAAAAATTAGACAATATGATGCTCTTGATTTGAAATTAGCTTTTAAACTAATGAGAGAAGCAAAAGAAAATGGTTCTACTGATTTAGCGCTTCAAGCCACTGGCGAACCTTTTATGGATAAAAGATTACCAGAATTTATAAAAGAAGGGAAAAAATTAAAGTATGAGTATATTTATATAAATACTAACGGGGCATTAGCTAATGCTAAAAGAGCTCAGCCGGTTATAGATGCCGGTTGTGATAGTATAAAGTTTTCAATCAATGCCCATAATAGAGAAAATTTTAAAAAGGTTCATGGATATGATGATTTTGAAAAAGTAATTGAAAATTTAAAATGGATATTTAAGTATCGAAATGAAAATAATATTAAAATGGGCATATATGTGAGCACAGTTAAAAATTCTAAAACAGATTTTGTAGCAGAAGAAATAGAAAAAGTAATTACAGCAAATTGTGATAAATTTGAATTTAGAGAAATTAGCAATCAAGGTGGAAGTATGATGGAGCTTAATGAAAATGAGAGCATACAAACTGGAAATGTTTTAGGTAGCCTCAAAAAGAACGATGCATTGTCTAAGTGCGTTTATCCATTTAATAGAATAGTTGTAAATCCACATGGTTTCGTTGTTGCTTGCACAGCTGATTTTCATAAACAATTAGAAATTGGAGATACTACAAAAAAAACTTTATTAGAAATTTGGAATGGAGATGAATATAAATATTTAAGAAATAAACATCTTAAAAAAGAACTTGACGGCATATACTGTAATAAATGTATTAATAATTTAGAATGCAAAACAACAAATTTATTTGAAGCATATAGTAATAAACTTTAGTCCACACCATGCAATTCAAATCACATCAAGATAAACTTATAAGACTTCAAACATCTCAAAATCGAGATTTAGAAAAAGGTATTATTTTAGATAGAAATGAGAGGGCAGACTCATATAACAATTCTGATTTTAAAAAAGCCTTAAATAGTTTTTCTATTAATTCGTTTAATGCGACTCCTGACATATCTCTTCTATATAAAAAAATTGCTAAACTTCATAAAGTCAAAACAGATAATATTTATATAACGCAGGGAATTACGGAATGTATGTCCCATATAATTTTTTCCACTCTTACAAAAGATGATGAGGCAATAATTATGCATCCATCTTATCCTATGTATGATGTTTTACTCAAACTACACAATATTAAATATCGTTTATGGAAATTTTCAAATACATTTGAACTAAAAATTGGTGATTTAAAAAAACTTATAAATAAAAAAACAAAAGTCTTGTTTCTAGTCAACCCAAATATGCCAATAGAATATGAATTTAACAAAAAAATAAAAAATGAAATTTATAAAATTTGTAAGAAAAATAATATACTTTTGGTTTACGATGAAGCTTACCATTACTTTGGTTCTATTTCTGAAGTTCCTAAAACCAAAAAAAATAAAAATTTAATTGTAATGCGAACCTTTTCAAAAGCTTGGGGTCTTTCAGGTATACGCCTAGGGTACATGGTAGCCGATAAAAAATTAAGTGAATACATTTCCAAATGCAGAACTTTGGTTGAGACTAACTCATTGACATATCAGGCGGCACTATGGGCTTTGAAAAATAAAATTTATAGGGATCACGTAAAATTGGTAAAACAAGGATCAAAATACATTAGAAATAAATTTAAATCCAATGGAGATAAATTTCACGGAGGAGAAAAAACTAATTTCATTCTTCTTAAACTATCTAATCAAAAATTAACAAAACATCTTGTTACATGGTTAGCAAAAAGAAAAATATACATTAGGGCCAATTTTCCTAAACCATTAGAAGATTACGTAAGAGTCAGTTTGGGATCTTCAAAAAAACTATCTATTTTTTTTAAAGAATATAATAAATGGAAAAAGAAATTTATAAATCACAAACAGATACAATAAATTTAGCAAAAAAATATTTAAAACAAAAAAAAAAATTGGGTGTTAAAACATCAATAAGCCCATTTTGCGATTTTGTTATTTGGGCGGATTGTATTGGAAATGAAAAAATAAAATTATTCATTAAAAATAAATTATTTAGTTTTGATTTAGTAAAAAATTTTATTAAAGAATTTTTAGGTATAATAATAAACTCAAATCATAGCCTAATAAAATCAAAAATAGATAAAAAAAAAAAATATAATATTATTTATTCTTACTGCTCAAAGGAAAATTTTGGTAAAGATGGATTTTTTTATGACCAATATTTTAACTATAAGTCTAATAAGAAAAAAAACACATATTGGTTTTTAATTTCGTCAGACGATTATGTACCTAAAAGAATAAAAAATTTAACAATAATATATAAAAAAAATAGAGTATTAAATTTAATTAATTTTTTTAAATTTGTATTTAAGAATCTATTTAAAAGAAATTTTTTAGATAATACGAATGTTACTTCTTTTAACTCTGCAGTTTATGCAAAGTACTTTTTTCAAAATTTTGAATATTGTAAATTTAATCTTTATATCCCTTATGAGAATAGACCTCATCAAAATGCTGTAATAGAAGCAGCAAAACGAATATCAAAATTTAATAAAGTTTTTGGTTATTATCACAGAATGCCTGAACCTTTTCAATCTGAAATGATTTATAAAGTTAAAAATTTAGATAAGCTGTATATTTGTAGCAAACCACAAAAAAAAGTATTTGTTAAATATTTTTCTTGGCCCTCACAAAAACTTAAAATTATAAACTCTATAAGGTATTCAAAACTATCGAAAAGAAAAAAATTTATTTTTTTGCCTTTTGAAATTAAAGATATAAATAATTTATTTGGAGACCTAAAGAAATTGTTGAAATTTAAACATGCTAATATAAATGGTTTCAAAATTAGTATTCATCCGCTAAAAAAAAATAACAAAAAACATATTAACCTCAAACAAATGATAAAGGATCAAATTTTAGTTAATTTAAAAAGTAAATCTAAAAAATTAGATGCACCCATAATAATGGGACAGCCAGGCAGTGTTGCAGCTGAGATACTAGATACAATCGGTAAAGTATATCATATTTCTAATAGTCATTTAGATATTTTTTCGGAAAAAATATGGCCTAATATTAAAGTGGTAAAGTTGAGTAATTCTATTTACGAATATGTTAAAATAGGTAAAGTGAAATTATTAAACACTAATGGAAAAAAAAATAATTTCGAAAAATTATTAAAAAACCAATCTATCAATTAAGAAAAACTTGGGAAACATTTTAACAAGAATAAAAATAACATTTAGATGAAATACAAAATTAACAACGTCTTAGTAACAGGAGCGGGAAAAGGTATAGGTCAAGCAACCGCTAATTTATTAATAAGTAAAGGGATTTACGTCTATGCATTAATCAAAAATAAAGAAGATAACAAAAAATTTAAAAAGTGCGAAAATTTAAAAATTATAAATGGCAATGTTACTAATTTAAATTTAATTCAAAAAATCTTTAGTGATGCAAATAAAAATCATAGAATTATCACTGGTTTAGTCAATAATGCAGGGATAAGACAAAGAAAGAATTTTTTAAAGATAAATAAAAAAGATTTAAAAAACGTTTTTGATATTAATTTCTTTTCAATTTTTTATCTAATGCAAATTTTTACCAAAAACCTAATCAAGAAAAAAACTCCAGGAGTTATAGTTAATATTTCATCAATTGTTGGGCAAACCGGTTTCACAGGATTGAGTTCTTATGCCTCCACAAAAGGCGCTCTTACTTCTCTTACAAAATGTTTTGCGAAAGAAATGGCGAAATTTAAGATTAGGGCAAATTCTATTAGTCCAGGTTTTATTGAGACTTCATATTTTAAAAATTTTAAAAAAAAAAAAGCACTTTATAATTGGACGCTAAGTAGGATACCTATGAAAAGATGGGGAAGATCTGACGAAATATCAAATTTGATATTTTTTTTATTATCCAAAGAGGCAAGCTATATTAATGGTGAAAATGTAAATATAGATGGTGGTTGGTTAAATTCATGATGAGGATTTTAGGATTAATACCATCTAGAATAGGTTCTAAAAGATTACACGCAAAAGCATTGTTACCTATAAATAATTATCCGTTGATAGTTCATGTATATAAAAGAGCGAAATTATCAAAAATGTTGAAAGATGTTTATGTTTGTTGCGATCATAAGAAAATTTATGAAACAGTGAAGCGATACGGTGGTCAAGCTATATTAACCTCTAAAAAACATAAAAACGGCACAGAAAGAATAGCCGAAGGATATAAAGTTTTAAAAAAAAAATATGATTTAATTTTAGATATTCAAGGTGATGAACCACTCATTAATCCTAATCATATAAATAATGTAATTAATTTTCACAAAAGGAATTCAAATGCAGATATTATTGTACCTTCTTTAAAAGTTAAATATATTCAAAATGAAAACATTGTAAAAGTTGTAAAAGATAAAAATAATAATGTTTTATATTTTTCAAGATCTTCTTTGCCCTATAGTTTTAAAAAGAAGACTCAATATCTCCAAAAACATTTATCAATTATTTCTTTTAAGCCAAAGGCTCTTCAAATATATGCAAAATCAAAACAGACCTTTTTGGAAAAAGCAGAGGGTATAGAACTTTTAAGAGCACTAGAAATTGGCTTAAAAATTAAATCACCGAACTTGAGTGGTGATAGTTTCTCTATAGATATTAAGGAGGACTATATAAAAGCTAAAATAAGATTTGAAAAAGATAGATTTTATAAATTATACAAGGAATTTTAAATTTTTATGAAAATTGAATATTACATAAACAAAAAAAAATATGATATTAAATTTTGTCCTGATCGCGAAGGAATTGATACAAGAAAAAAAACTAATTCATACACAACTATAGCAAAAGATCTAAAAAGACGTTATTTTGATCAAAAAGTCTTATTAGTACTAGATAAAAAAATTAATAAAAAAATTACTGGATATATTATCCATGACTTAAAAATATCATTTCCAAAATTATCAGTATTATATATTGATGGAGAAAAAGTTAATAAAGATTTAAAAGTATTATTAAAAATTCTAGATAGTTTTTTTGATAAAAAATTTACAAAAAAATCAATTTTAGTCTCTTGTGGAGGTGGGGTAATAGGAGATGTTTGTGGATTAGCCAGCGCACTATATTTGAGAGGGTTAATTCATTATAATATACCCTCAACTATGACTGCAATAATCGATAGTTGTGTTGGAGGCAAAACAGCAATAAACTATAGAGGTGTGATTAATTCAATTGGAACTTACTATCATCCAGAAAAAATATATGTTTCAAAAAACATTCTTAATTTTTTACCTTTAAGAGAGTATAAGGCAGGGATCTCAGAAATTCTCAAATGTGGCTTAATAGATAACAATCTTACAATTAAATTATTGAGAAATAAAAAAAATGTTATTAGCAAAAATTTTAATTATATTTCAAATATAATAAAACACACTTTGCAAACAAAAATAAAATTTTTTCAAAATGATGTTTATGAAGAAGGAAAAAGACTTAATCTAAATTTTGGTCATACATTTGCGCATGCAATTGAGATGTCTTTAAAAAATAGCAAAAATAAGGATGCCATAAGACATGGAGAAGCAGTTGGTATAGGAATACTTTGTGAGATTTACTATGCAAACGGAAAAAATAAAAATTTTTATTTAACAAAGGAAATTTTAGAATTATACGAACTTCCAGTAAATTTAAATAAATTTGTTAAAAAGTCAAACATAAAAAAAACTAAAAAAGAAATATTTGATAATATTTTTCTTGATAAAAAAAGAATTAATAAGTTTCCAAGATATATCAATTTAATTAATTTAGGAAAATCTAAAGTTGCGGAAATGAGGAATTTTAAAAGAATAAAAGATACTATTGATAAAATAATTTTTTAATTAATATAGAAAAATAAAATATTTAAAATAAAATAATGGTTAACATAGAAATCGTAGATAATTTTTTAAACAAAGATGATTTTGATAAGCTTTCAAAATTAGTTTTAGATCAAATTCCAGAGGACACTTTAAAAGTTTATCACAATGAAATTGCAAAAAATGATACTATTAAAAAAAGCTGTATTGACAACTCCTTAATTCAGTCACTACATAAAAATTACCATCAAAAAGCTTTTAATATATTAATGAAAATTGCTCCTGAAAAAGCTAAACTATACGAATATTCTGATTTTTCAGTGATCAAAACTGGAAAAAATTATAAATTTCCAATTCACGACGATACTCCTAACAAGTTGCTAAGCGGTGTGATTTACTTATATCCAAAAAACAACACTGGAACTATTTTTTATGCAAACAAAAAAGGAGATAAAAAAAAAATTGTAAATTGGAAGCAAAATCGAGGAGTTTTCTTTTCAAGAGTTGAACAAGAGACCTGGCATTCTTTTGAAGGAGATAAGAAATCTGATAGAATTGCTTTGGTTTACAATTTAGTTACAACTCAAATCAAAAAAGTATTTGAGATTGAAAATAAAAACTTTTTAGTAGGACTTATGAGATATAAAGTTAATCCTTATCTTAACAATTTGTTTAAAAAAACAATTTAAATTTTTAACAAATTTTCAAAATAGTAAATTTTTATGAAATTTAGTTTATTCACAACTAAAATAACTGAGTCCTGCTATTCAGAAAGTAATAAGTTATTCCTTGGAAAATGGTGTTTAGCATCAGAATTAGAATCTAATAAATTAGGAGAATATAAAATTGCAGAATATCATTGGGATAACTCGAAAAAAATCGACAAAGACTATAAATATCTTTACGAATTTTATTATCAAACTTTAGATGTTTTAAGCAAACATTTAAACAGGATGCATAAAAGAAATGAAGATCAAAGATATTGGCATATTATAATCGGAGCATGGCTTTATAAATTTCTTGTTAGTTCTTTCGATAAGTGGGAAAGCTCAAGACTTGTCATTGATAATTATGATATTTCAAAAATCTTTTACTATAAAACAAGTTATTTAGATCTAATCCCAAGTGACTGTACAGAATTTAATAAAGTTGCAAATACTGAGTTGTGGAATAATTTTATATATACAGAAATTATAAAATTTCAAAAAAGGGAGGACTTAACTTACAAAGAAATTAAACATAAAAGTATTAATAATGAAAAAAATTACCAAGTAAACAAATATTATGAAAAATCAAATTTATCTTATAGACTTTTTGACAAGTTTTTATCTTTAATGCCCTCAAAATCTGAGGTAGTTCTCTATAAAACTTATTTTGGAAAATTGTCAGATTTAAAAATATTTACTAAAAGCAAAACTATTCCTAGAATATACACAGATTTTGATAAAACTTTTGCTCTTCCATTACCTCAGAATAGAGAAAAAAATTTAGAATTTGTTGCAAAGAATAGTTATGAAAATTTTATAAATAAAAATATTTTTAAATTTATGCCTATTTCATATCTTGAAGGTTTTGATAAAATTGAAAATTATTGTAATAAAATAAAATTAAGTCCAAAAGTGATTATTTCTGCAGTAGGTGACAGGTGTGACTTATTTTCTATTTGGGTTGCTAACAAAATAGAAAAATCTATATATTTTTGCTCAGAACATGGAGGCGCAACTGAAGACACAAATCAATTTGATGCACGCAACAAAAAAGGAGATTGTTTTTTATCATGGAATTATTCTGAAAAGAAAAATGTACATCAAATTCCACCTCATTTTTATACAAAAAAAATAAAAAAAAGGTTATTAATTAAAGGAACAAAACTTTCGATTATTTTGTCTAACTCATCAACAATATATAATCATCATCTTCATTATAATCTAAAAGGAAAACAATCTTTAGAGGTTTATGAACAATTAAAAAGTTTAAAAAAATTACCAAATAAAATAAAAGATAATTTACACTTTAGGTTACATCCGAATTCAAATTTATGGTTGATGAATGAAAGGATTAATGCAGATTTTGGTAAGAATTTTATTTTCAAGCAAAAAAAATTGGACGATGTGTTTATGGAATCTAAAATTTTAATAAATATGGATTTTCAAACCTCATTTTATCAATCAATGTTCTCGGGTAAGCCTGTAATAGTTTTTACAACTAGAGAGTTTACAAATACTTTTAACCCTAAAATTAAAAAATTATTTGAAAGTTTTAAAGACTTGAAAATTGTAATTACTAAAACTTCAGATTTAATACTTCATATTGAAAATATTTGGTCTGATCCATATAGATGGTGGGATAGCAATGAAATTAAAAACCTAAGAGAAGAATTTAATTCTCTTTGTTCAAAAAAACCTAATAAAAAATTTGCAGATGAGATTATGAACTTAAGAAAAAAATATGAAAAAGTTAACTAAAATTCCATACGGTAGACAGTTCTTGAATAGATCTGACGAAAAAGAAGTCGTTAAATCTTTAAAACAAAAATTTATTACAACAGGGACATACGTTCAAAAGTTTGAAGATGCTTTAAAAAACAAAGTAAGATCTAATTTTGCCCATGTATGTTCTAGCGCTACTGCTGGTTTGCATTTAGCTTTTATGTCTATCAATTTAAGTAAAAACGATGTGGTTCTAATGCCTGCAATCAATTTTATATCATCATATAGAACTGCAAAATTAATTGGTGCTAAAATTTATCTTGTCGATGTAGATGAAAACACGGGGCAAATGAGTAAAGAAAATGTTTTAAAATGCATAAAAAAAAATAATCTAAAAAATATTAAAGCGATAGTCACAATGTATTTAGGTGGCTACGTCGAAAATAATATAGATTTTTATTATCTAAAAAAAAAACTTAATTGCTATTTAATTGAAGATGCCTGCCATTCAATTGGAGCTAAATATAAATTTAAAAAAAAATATTACAATATAGGTTCATGCAAGCACTCAGATATTTGCATTTTTTCTTTTCACCCAGTCAAGACAATTACAACAGGAGAGGGAGGAGCAGTATTAACTAACAATTATAAAATTGCAAAACGTATTTCAATGCTAAGAAGCCATGGAATTCTTAGGGATAAAAATTATTGGGAATACGATATAAAGAATTTAGGGTTTAACTACAGATTGAGTGATATAAACTGTGCACTAGGTTTTAGCCAGCTTAAAAAAATTGGACTGTTTTTTAAAAAAAGAAAAAAAATTTTTGACTTTTACATAAACAAATTAAAGCCATACAATAATTATCTTTTTTTCCCTGAAGCAAACAATAAATATAATCTTTATCATTTGTTTCTACTAGGAATAAATTTTGATAAAGTAAAAAAAAACAAAAATTCATTTTTCAAATACTTAATAAAAAAAGGAATATTCCCACAATTCCATTATAAGCCGATTTTTCTGTTTTCCTTTTTTAAAAAAAGAAATTTCAAAGAATTTCCGGGATCTATAAAATATTATAAGAATTTTCTATCTCTACCGATTTATTACAATCTCAGCAAAAGAGATCAAATGTATATAATTTCTAATATTATAAAATATTTAAAAAATAATAAAAAATAATAAAAAAATGAAAAAAATAGAGGTATTAATTACAGGAGGAACTGGTTTCATAGGTTTTCACCTAGCTAAAAAATGCTTATCCAAAGGAATGAAAGTGACCAGTATATCCACTAAATACCCTCGAGAAGACAGAAAATTAAAATATGTCAATTATCTTAAATGTGATTTATTTAACAAAAAAAAATTACAAAAAATTATTAAAAAAAATTTTAACTTTGTAATCAATTTGGGCGGATATGTAGATCACAATAATAAAAAAAGGACTTACAATAGTCATTATATTGGATGTAAAAATCTTTCTAACATTTTTCTAAAAAAAAAAGTTACTAACTTTATACAAATTGGATCTTCAAGTGAATATGGCAGACTTACAGCTCCTCATGATGAAAGAAAATTTTTAATTCCTAAATCAATCTATGGAAAATCAAAATACCTAGCAACAAAATTTTTATTAAATTTATATAAGAAAGAAAAATTTCCTGTTACGATATTAAGATTATACCAAGCTTATGGACCCAGACAAGACTCTAATCGGCTTATTCCATTTATAATCAAATCTTGCATAAAAAATAAAAAATTTCCTTGTTCAACAGGTATTCAATTTAGAGATTTTGTACATGTAGATGACGTTGTTAGTTCCATATTAAAATGTTTCAATAACAAAAAAGCAAAAGGTAATATTATTAACATCGGTTGCGGTAGACCAAAAAGAGTAAGAGATATAATAAGTTTTATAAAAAAAAAGATCAAAACGGGTTATCCTCAGTACGGAAAAATTAAATTAAGGAAAGATGAAATTTTGCGAGTATATCCAAAAATATCAAAAGCAAAAAAAATTCTTCAATGGAGGCCAATTAAAAAATTTGATAGCAGTCTTACTTCAACAATAAGATGGTATCAAAAAAAAAATCAAAATGACGCAATTTAAAAATAAAAAAGTAATAATCACTGGTCATACGGGCTTCAAAGGGTCTTGGCTGGCTGCCTGGCTGCATTTGTTAGGTGCAAAAGTAATTGGAATTTCAAACAATATACCCACTAATCCATCACACTTTAAATATTTACAAATGAAAAATAAAATTAAAAATATTAAGTTAGATATTAGAGATACTAAAAAGCTTAAGAAAATTTTTAAATTCAATAAACCAGATTATGTTTTTCATCTTGCCGCTCAATCTTTAGTGAAACAATCCTATATAGATCCTAAATATACTTTAGAAACTAATTCCATAGGCACACTTAATATTTTAGAGTCTTTAAGAACAATTAAAAATAAATGTATTGCGGTATTTATTACAAGCGATAAAGTATATAGAAACCTTGAGTTAAGGCGAGGGTATGATGAAAATGATATTTTAGGAGGCAAAGATCCTTATAGTGTTTCAAAAGCATCAGCAGAACTTATAATAAAATCTTATGTTGATAATTTTTTTCCAATAAAAAAAACTAAAGTTTTAATTGGTATCGCAAGGGCAGGCAATGTTGTCGGTGGAGGGGACTGGTCTGAAAATAGACTAATTCCCGACTGTGTAAAATCTTGGTCAAAAAAGAAAAAAGTTATAATCAGAAACCCTAAATCGACAAGACCATGGCAACATGTTTTGGAGGCAATTAGTGGATACATTTCATTAGCAAGTTATCTTAAAAAAAATAAAAAATTACACGGGGAGGCATTTAACTTTGGTCCTAATGATAAGTCTAATTATGACGTGACACATGTTATTGAATTAATGAAAAAATATTGGGGCGGGATATCTTGGAAATTTAAAAATAATAAAAATGATTTTAAAGAGACTAATATTCTAAAATTAAATTCAAATAAATCAAAAAAAATATTAAAATGGAAATGTATACTTACTTTAGACGAAACGTTTCAAATGGTAGCAGAATGGTATAAAAATTTTTATTCTAAAAATAGAATTTCACCGAGATTTACTTCAAAACAAATTAAGAATTATCAAATTTTGCTAAAAAAAAGGAAATATTAAATATGAAAGTTGTAATTTTAGCTGGTGGGTTAGGTACAAGGCTTTCTGAATATACACATTCTATTCCAAAACCAATGATTGATATAAATGGAAAACCTATGATTTATCATATTATGAAACATTACGCAAAAAATGGATTTAATAATTTTTACTTAGCTTTGGGTTACAAAGGAGATGTAATAAAAAAATTCTTTAAAAAGAAATCTTTCGGTTGGAATATAAAATTAATAGATACGGGAAAAAATACTATGACTGGTGGTAGACTTAGAAGACTTAAAAGATATTTGGGAAAAGATACTTTTATGATGACATATGGAGATGGATTATCAAATATAAATCTTAAAAAACTTATAAGTTTTCATAAAAAAAATAAGAAATTAGTAACTGTTACAGCTGTGAGGCCACCAGCGAGATTTGGAGTTCTAAAATTTAAAGGAAACTTAGTAAATTATTTTAAAGAAAAGTCTAAATTAGATGAGGGATGGATTAACGGTGGTTTTTTTGTAATGGAGCCTAGCTTTTTAAAATTTATTAAAAATGATAGTACTTATTTGGAAAGGCAACCTTTGGAAAGAATAAGCAAAAAAAAACAATTAATTGCTTTCAAACATCGAGGATTTTGGCAATGCGTAGATACAAAAAGAGATTTAGATAAAATAAAAAAAATATTTGGATCAAACACGAGAAAAAAAAGAAAATCTAAATAATTTACATGGAATTATTTGTTTTGATTACAGGGGGAAGAACAGGTTCTGGTTTTTTCCACTCTATATTAGATGGCCATTCAGAAATTAGTTCATTACCAGGTGAATTTTTTTTTGATGATTTTATTGATACAGTAAGAAACGAAAAAAATTTACCTAAAATAGCTAGAGCATTCTTTAATGAAAACAAATATCTCTTTAATTCAAAGCTGGAAAAGTTTGATCGTTTAGGCGAGTTAGGGGAGAATAGAAATGAAGCGTTCAAAATTAGTTATTCAAAATTTCAAGAATATTTTGTAAAAATTTACAAAAATAAAACAAGAAATAAGATGAATTTACTTATAAGTATTCATTTAGCTTATTCAGCGGCAAATAAAGAAAATTATAAAAAGAAAAAAATAATATTATTACACCTGCATCATATTCATAGAATTAATAAGATCAGCGATTTAAATTTCAAAATTTTTTATACAATTAGAGACCCACTAGCTAATATTTCAGCTTTTTTTTTAAATTGGACAAACTTTAAAGGAAAAATTATAGACCCATGGTCTCAATATTACAATTTGTCAAGAACTGTAGATGGAATTAATAAAATGACAAAATTAAATAAGCAAATTTATGTTATAAGACTGGAAGACTTGCACAAAAAAAATAAAATTATAGTGAATAAGGTGTGCAAAATTCTCAATTTAAAAAAAGAAAAAATTTTGTTTAGATCAACATTTCTAAAAAAAAAATGGTGGGGTGACAAGGCAACAAAAAAGTATTTAAATGGCGTGAATAAAAATTTTAAAAATACTATTAATCTTGAACTCTTTTTTGAAAGAGACATTTATTTTTTACAAAAAATACTCAAAACATATATCGCTAAATTTGGATACAAAAGAATTCCTTGTAAAAAAAAAAATTTTATGAGAATTTTTTTTCCTATGAAACTAGAACTAATTATTTTTAAAGATAACTTGAAGAAATTTAATTTATTAGAGCTTTTGAGATCTTTAATATATTATCAAAAAAGAGTTTTTTTATTTATTAATTTTAAGCTCACAAAAAGTAAATTAGTGAAA
>MDSV01008406.1_pt1 | contig 24590 bp, 25 predicted proteins | sample 810851 | NCBI WGS metagenome assembly MDSV01 (sample SAMN05326640, study PRJNA326480) | marine metagenome | isolation source: seawater | place: Atlantic Ocean: North East | collected 2012
AAACGATAGACATCTTTAAAACCCAAATTAATAAGTTCTCTATATTTTTTTCTAATTTCCAATCTACCTAAAGCATCATTTTCATATCTTTTAAAATCATGAACATCAATTTCTTCAGGTATAATATTAAAATCTCCAGCGATAAGAATATTTAAATTTTCCTGAAATTTTTTTTTAATATTATTTATAAATCTTTTTAACCATTCTTTCTTGTATTCATATTTTTCTGTATCTACAGGATTTCCATTAGGAACATAAATATTAATTATTTCTATCGTTTTTCTTTTCAATTTTAATTCTGCAGCGATAACTCGTGATTGTTTCAAATCATCTTTTATAAAATTATTATTAATATTATCCAATTTATGTTTAGAAATGATTGCAACACCATTGTAGCTTTTTTGACCAAATACGTATGATATGTAACCTAACTTCTCAAATTCGCTGTTGGGAAAATTTTCATTTTGTGTCTTAATTTCCTGCAACAAGAGTATATCAGGAGCAGAGTCTTTAATATAATTTTTAATATTTTCTATTCTTGCCCTAACGGAGTTGACGTTCCAAGATATAATTTTCATTAAACAGAAAAAGAAAGACCGCAACCACATGAAGTAGATGCTTTAGGATTGTTAATAACGAACGATTCTCCAATTAATTCATTTTTAAAATCTACAGTTGAACCTGCTATAATGTCTAATGAATTTTTGTCAATTATAGTTAAATCAAATAAAATATCCTCTTTTTCTATTTTATCTTCAAAACTAAAATTATATTTAAATCCAGAACAACCTCCACCATGTACAGCTATTCTAAAATATTTTTTTGCTTCACTTTTAGTGATTCTTGCGATTTGCTCTTTAGCTTTTTTTGTAAATTCTAATTTTTTTTCCATTAGCAACTAGTATATAATCTAAACACTAAGCATGCAAAAAAATTTAACTCAATCTTTATCAAATTTGGCAGTTCCACTGAAGTCTAAGGGTAGGATTTTTAGGGAAAAAAAAACTCATTTGAGAACAGATTTTCAAAGGGATAGGGATAGAATAATACATTCAACCGCTTTTAGAAGGTTAAAGCATAAGACTCAAGTTTTTGTAAACACTTCAGGTGATCATTTTAGAACAAGAATTACCCATTCATTAGAAGTTGCACAAATATCGAGAACTTTATCAAAATTTTTTCGATTAAATGAGGACCTTTGTGAGACTTTAAGTTTAGCTCATGATCTAGGGCATACTCCATTTGGACACGCTGGAGAAGAAGCACTAAATAAATGTATGAAAAATTTTGGCGGGTTTGACCACAACATCCAAACTGTAAGAATAATTTTATTTCTAGAAAATAGATATTATGAATTCACAGGCCTTAATCTTACATTAGAAACTTTAGATGGTTTATTAAAACATAATGGTCCAATTAAAAACTTAAAAAAATACGACCAAATATTGGGAAAAAATTATTTTAAAAATAAAATCAAATTTTCATCAAGCCCGTCATTAGAAGCACAGATTGCATCAATTTCTGATGATATCGCTTATAATAGCCATGATCTCGAAGATGGTTTAAAGTCAGATTTATTTAAAATTAGGGAATTAGAAAATATTCCAGTTTTAAATAAAATAATTTCGAAACATAGTAAGAGATTTAATAAATTTAAAATCGATTTAATAATAAGGCAAATTGTAAGAGAAATAATAAATGAAATGGTAAAAGACATTATTAAAACAACTCAACAAAATATCAAAAAATTTAAAATTAATAATTTAAATGACGTTTATAAATCAAAATATCCTATTGTAACTTTTTCTCCGAAAATGAGAGATTTTGATAAAAAAATGAAATCATTTTTAAGAAGAAAAATGTATTTTCATAAAAAAGTTGAGGTAAAAACTAATAATGGAAAAAAAATTATTTATAAATTATTTTCTACTATAAAAAAAAATCCAAACAGATACATAAATGTTAGTAAATATGATAAATCAAACCTTGCTAGAGTAATTTGTGATTTTATAGCTGGTATGACTGATAGATATGCAATAAATCTCTATAATAAGATTAAATGAATATATTTGAAAATTACTTATCTAAAATAAATTTACTAATTCAACAAAATAAGAACATTTTAGAATTAGAAAATATTGAAAATCTTAAAAGTGTAAATTTAGAGGTTCCTCCTGAACACTTTAATTTTGATTTATCTAGTAATATTTCTTTAGTTTTATCTAAGGTAAATAAACTGAACCCAAAAAAATTAGCAGAGAATATCAAAGGTTTATTATTAAAAAATATTTCAGATTTTGAAACAATTGAGATAGCAGGCCCTGGTTTTTTGAATATTAAATTATCTAAAAAAGGTATGATTTCTAACATAAATAATATTTTAAAAGATAAAGACAATTACGGATCAAGAAAATCAAAAAAAACATTTAATATCGAATTTGTTTCTGCAAACCCGACCGGACCGATGCACGTGGGTCATTGCAGAGGAGCAATATTTGGAGATGTTTTGTCTAATCTTTTATTATTTAATGGCAATAAAGTAATCAAAGAGTATTACATAAATGATTATGGAAAACAAATTGAAAGCTTTGTTAAATCAGTATTTTTAAGATTGAGAGAAATAAAATACAAAGAGAAATTTATTATTAAAGAAGACTTATATCCTGGCGAATATATTAAAGAGATAGCAGAAGGTATTATCAAAAAAAATAAGAATTTAAAAATCGAAAGTTTTGAAAAATCATTTGATGAATTAAAAAAACTTTCTCTGAGTGCATCTATGTCATTAATAAAAAATGATTTAAATGAACTTGGAATTTCACATGATAATTTTTTTTCAGAAACTGAACTTGTAAAAAATAATTTAGTGACAAAAGCAGTAGAAAATCTTAAAAAAAAGAAATACGTTGAAGAAGGTTATTTGGATCCACCTAAAGGTGTGAGTTCAAAAGAATGGAAAAAGACAAAGCGTCTAATATTTAAGTCTACTACTTTTGGTGATGATACAGATAGAGCTTTACAAAAAAATGATGGCACTTGGACATATTTTGCTAATGATGTCGCTTACCATTCAGATAAAATAAATAGAAAATTTGACAACTTAGTAAATATACTTGGTGCTGATCATACTGGTTATATTAAAAGGATATCAGCTGCAGTTTCTGCTTTATCAGAAAACAAGGTGAAACTTAATTGTAAAGTTTGTCAATTAGTCAAACTTTATAAAGACGGAAAGCCCTTTAAAATGTCAAAAAGAGCAGGAGATTTTATATCGGTACAAGATTTATTGAGCGAAGTAAGTAAAGACTCAATAAGATATATGATGCTAAATAGAAGCAATGATGTAGAACTAGATTTTGACTTTGATAAAGTTAAGGAAAAGACAAAAGATAATCCTGTTTATTATGTACAGTATGCATATGCAAGAATTAATTCAATAACAAGGACATTAAAAAAAAGTTTAGATGATAAAATTTTTGTTTCTGCAGATTTATTCTCACCAAATGAATATGAACTAAAAATTTTGAGAAAAGTATTTGAATGGCCAAAAATTATAGAGTCGGCCGCTAATAAGTTTGAACCACACAAAATACCATTTTATTTATATGAACTATCAACTTTATTTCACTCTTATTGGAGCAAAGGAAATGAGGATAGTAAATTCAAATTTGTTGAAAATGGAAAATTAAAAAGATCTGAAGCATTAGCATTTATTTATCTTATTTCAATAGTTATAAAAAATGGGATGAAAATTTTAGGTGTTTCACTTCCAGAAAAAATGTAATGAATAAGATTCTTAATATATTAATGATTTTATTAATAGTTCTTTTTGTTTTTTTTATTTATAAATATTACTCATCTACTAAAAATATTGTTAATAGAGACTTTATTCGATCAAATATTGACAAAATTCTTGATGAAAAAGTTCGGAATTTGCCAGTTTTATCAAATGATACCAATAATGTCATACAATTTAATGACTCTTTTGAGGAAGATATTAAAGATGAAAAAAAAAGAAGTTTTTGGGATTTGATAAAAAAATAAATGAAATGTAAAGCTTTAATCATCAGTATAAAAGGAACAAAATTAACAAAAAAAGAAAAGTTACTTTTATCAAAAGAAAAACCATGGGGTATTATCCTCTTTTCAAGAAATCTCAAATCATTTGAACAAATTAAAAAATTAACGTCAGAAGTTAAAAAATTAACAAAAAATAAAAAATTTCCAATTTTGATTGATGAAGAGGGAGCTATAGTAACAAGATTGAATAATATTATAAATCATAATATTTCATCTAATTTTTTTGGAAAATTATATATGATTGATAAAACTCTTTGCTCAAAAATATTTAAATATTATATTACTTCATTAAGTAAGCTTTTAAAAAATCTTGGTATAAATATAAACACTATCCCAGTTTTAGACGTTTTAAGAATTAACACTAACAAAATTATTGGAAATCGTAGTTTTTCTAATAATAAAAAAATAGTTAAAGAATTAGGAAAATTAACAATTAAGTACTTACATTCAAATAAAATTTCTGGAGTAATAAAACATATACCTGGCCATGGTGCTGCAGTATCTGACAGTCATTTAAAGATGCCAAGAGTTGGATTAAGTTTAAAAAAATTAAATGAAATTGATTTTTATCCATTTAAATTTTCTAATGCAAAATTAGCTATGACAGCTCATATTCTCTATTCAAAATATGATAAAATTAACGTTGCGACTTTCTCAAAAAAAATAATTAAAAATGTCATTAGACAAAAAATTATGTTTAAAGGAATATTAATGTCCGACGATATATCTATGAAAGCTCTTAAATATGACATAGTCACTAACGCACATAAATCACTACAAGCAGGCTGTAATCTTGTACTTTATTGCAAAGGTAATATTAATGACAACTATAAATTGATTAGATCCTTACCCTATATTGATAAATTTACCTCAAAAAAAACATCAGAATTTTTTAGATTTTTAGGGTAAAATTAAATATGGAATCAAAAAACGTTAATCAAATTTCTATTGATATACCGAATTACAATGGGCCTTTAGAGGTACTTTTGGATTTAGCGAAAACACAAAAAGTTGATCTAGCAGAAATTTCAATAACAAAATTAGCTGATCAATTTTTAAATTACATAAAGAGTCAAAAAAATTTAAATTTAGAAACTGCTTCCGAGTTTTTATTAATGGCAACTTGGTTAGCTTATCTAAAGTCTAAACTATTATTGCCTGAAGACAGTGAAGACGATTTTAAAGCTCTTGAGGTCGCAGAAAAATTAAAATTACAACTTAAGAAACTGGAATTAATCAGATTGCTCTCTGATCAAATGCTTCAAAAAAAAAGGTTAGGTATTCATATTTTTAACAGAGGAATGAAAGGTGGAATTAGATCGATTAACACACCAGTATATAATGTTTCTCTTTATGAGTTATTGAAAACATATTCTAATATACAAATGCAAAAAACCTTTCAAAGTATTAGCATTCCAAAGCTTCCAGTTTTTACTACTGAAGAGGGAATGAAACATATTAAAAATAATCTTGAAAGTATAAAGGAATGGAAAAATATTATGGATTTAATTCCAAAATTTTACTCTGAAAACAAAATGAAAAGAACTGGTATAGCCGGGTTGTTTGCCGCAAGTTTAGAATTAACAAGAGAAGGTATTGTTTCTATTTCACAAAAAAAAATATTTGAAAAATTAATGGTTAAAAAAACCTAAGATGAAAAATAAAAAAAAAGATAACGTAATAAATTTTCCCACATCACCTACAAAAATTGAGAGACAAGTTGAGGCTATACTTTTTGCTGCGTCAGAGCCTTTAGATATTGAAACAATAGAAAAAAGAATTCAAACTACAAATAGCTTAAAAAAAATTTTAGAAAATCTTCAAAAAACTTACAAAAAAAGAGGTATAAATTTAGTAAATATTAAAGGAAAATGGTCATTTAGAACTGCTGATGATTTATCAAAACTAATGGCTTTACAAAAATCTACACAAAAAAAACTATCCAAAGCTACAGTAGAAACTTTAGCTATTATTGTTTATCATCAACCCGTTACAAGATCAGAAATTGAAGAAATAAGAGGTGTTTCTTTTGCGTCTAATACTTTAGAAATTTTGTTAGAATTAGATTGGGTAAGGCCTGCGGGTCGTAAAGATGTGCCGGGTAAACCTATTCAATACGCAACTACTGAAAATTTTTTAAATCACTTCAATATTCAAAAATTATCAGATTTACCTACAATAGATGAGCTAGGATCAGCTGGTCTTATAGATACAAGCAGTATTGATAAATCTATTTTTGGAACAGGAAAGTTCTTCAAAGAACAATCAATTGTAGAAAAACAGAATATCTATGAGGATATAGATGAAGCTATAAAAAAAGCTCCAGAGGAGGATAAATAAATATATTTATTTAAGTCTTTTTATTGTATATATTTAAGATTATGGGAATTAGTTTCTGGCAAATAGCAATTGTAGTAGTACTTGTTGTATTACTCTTTGGTAGAGGAAAAATATCAAGCTTAATGGGTGATGTAGCTAAAGGCATTAAAAGTTTTAAAAAAGGTATGTCCGACGATGCATCTACCAGCAATCAAGATGATAATTCTAAGTCAGATAATTCAGACTCCGAAAATAAATAATCAAAATGCCTCAAATTGGATGGTTAGAGATTTTATCAGTAGTAATTATTGCCATATTAGTTTTAGGTCCAAAAGAATTCCCAATAGCTTTGAAAAAGATTGGAACATATATAGGCAAAATTAAAAACACATTAAGTAATTTTCAAAAAGAAGTAGGTACAGCCACTCAAGATATTGAAATAGATAAACCCGAAACATCTAATAAAGAAAATAAAAAAGAAATTAAAAAAAATGGCTAATAATAATTCATTTTCAAGTCATTTTATTGAGTTAAGATCAAGACTTCTAAACTCATTAATATTTATTTTCATTATTTTTATAATTTCCTATATTTTTGCAGAACAAATATATAATTTTTTAGTTGAACCTTATGCTAACGCAGTTAGAAATGAAGAAAACCCAAGACGTTTAATTTTTACTGCTTTACATGAGACTTTTATCGCTTACATAAAAGTAGCTTTTTTTTCAGCTATATTTTTAGGAAGTCCAATTTTGTTAATTCAAATCTATAAATTTATTGCACCAGGTCTTTATAAAAATGAAAAAAAAGCAATTTTACCTTACTTAATCTCTACACCTATTTTATTTTTACTGGGCGGTTTTCTTGTTTATTATTTGGTTATGCCATTAGCTATAAAATTTTTCTTATCTTTTGAGACAATTGGAACTAATAATACTTTACCAATTCAATTAGAAGCTAAAGTGAATGAATACTTATCATTAATAATGCGACTCATTTTTGCTTTTGGTATAAGTTTTCAATTGCCAATATTATTAAATTTATTAGCAAGAGTAGGTATAGTGAATTCAAATTATCTCAAAACAAGAAGAAGATATGTTATTGTTATAATATTTGCTTTAGCCGCTATTTTAACTCCACCAGACCCAATAACACAAGTTGGACTAGCAATACCTTTGTTATTACTCTATGAATTATCTATATTTACTGTGAAATTTACCGAAAAGAAAAAAGAAAAAGAAGAATTAGAAAATGCATAATATTAAAGATTTAAGAAAAAATTTAGAAAAATATAAAAAAAAATTTGAAGATAGAAATTTTAACTTTAAAATTGATGAATTTGAAGAATTAGATAATAATAATAGAAAACTCATAAGTAAAAAAGAAAAATTAGAACAAGAAAAAAAAATTTTATCTAAATCAAAAGACAAAGCTAATTTTGAAAAATCTAAAATAATTTCTGAAGAAATATCAAAATTAGAAAAAGAACAAATTATTATTCAAACTAAACTCAATAAATTATTATATGTAATGCCAAATTTAGCATTAGATGATGTGCCAGTTGGAAAAGATGATAAATCAAACAAATTAATTAATCAATTTGGATCAATAAAAAAATTTGGTTTTAAACCTAAATCTCATTCTGAAATTGGCTCTAAAACAAATGAAATAGACTTTGAGTCTTCAATAAAATTATCAGGATCTAGATTTGTCGTTTTAAAAGATAAAATTGCTTTACTTGAAAGAGCACTAATTAATTTTATGTTAGATGTTCATACTTCAGAATTTAATTACACAGAAATTTCACCACCCTTAATTGTAAATGAAGATGTAATGTTTGGAACTGGTCAGCTTCCAAAATTTGAAGATGACCAATTTGAAATTAAATTTGAAAATTCAAATCAAAAAAAATTTTTGATTCCTACAGCGGAAGTTGTTTTAACTAATTTAGTTAGGAAATCTTTGTTAAATAAAGATGAATTACCTAAAAGATTTGTTGCTTCAACTCCATGTTTCCGTAAGGAAGCGGGCAGTTATGGTAAAGATACAAAGGGAATGATAAGACAGCATCAATTTTATAAAGTTGAGCTGGTTAGTATAGTTGAACCAGAAAACTGCATCTTAGAACTTGAGCGAATGCTTAATTGTGCAAAAAAAATATTAGAAAAATTAGAAATACCTTATCAAATTGTTTTGCTATCTTCAGGAGATATGGGATTTAGTGCAGAAAAAACTTACGATATTGAGGCCTGGATACCCTCAGAAAACAAATATAGAGAAATTTCTAGTTGTTCATCTTGCGGATCTTTTCAAGCTCGAAGAATGGGAGCAAAATACAAAGCTCAAGATGGGAACGATTTTGTTGGAACTCTGAATGGTTCCGGACTAGCAGTTGGTAGACTTATAATAGCTTTAATGGAAAATAATCAAAATAAAGATGGATCTGTTACCATTCCTAATGTTCTAAAAAAATATATGAATAACTTGGATAAAATATAATAAAATTTAACTTGTTAATCTAATACATTTATTATAATGGTCTGTTCATGAGCGGACAAGGAATAGCACAGTTTATACCACTAATACTTATTTTTGTAATTTTTTACTTTTTTTTAATAAGACCACAACAAAAAAGAGTTAAAGATCACAAAGCAATGGTTGAGTCATTAAAAAGAGGAGACGAAGTTATTACATCAGGTGGAATTATAGGTGTGGTAGATCGAGTTATGGAAGACGATCGTATTGAAGTAATAATAGGAGAGGGTACAAAAGTTCAGATTATTAGATCAACGATTACAAGTTTACTAAAAAAAGAAGAAGTTAAAAAATAATTCTTTTTCGTGTTAAATTTTTCTAAAATAAATATTTTTTTTATTTATTTAATTTTTTTTCTGATCGCAATTTTTTCTTTTTTAAATTTACAACCTCAAGATAATAAAATTATAGATAAAAAAGTAAATCTAGGTCTAGATTTACAAGGTGGATCATATCTTTTACTAGAAATTAATTCAGACTCTCTCGTTAAAGAAAAAATACAATCTAAGGTAATTCCTTTTAAAAAATTATTAAAAGATAATAATTTAAAATATACAAATTTCAGAATAAATAATAATAGTTTGGTTTTTGCTATCAATGACTTAGAAAAATTTGAATTACTTTTTTACTCAAAAAAAGACAATTTAGTTAATCCTTATATAGATAATTATAGATCATTTGAACTAGATTATAAAAAATTAGATAAAAATAATATTGAAGTTATATTTTCTAAGTTTGGTTTACTGACAATAAATAATTCAGCCTTAAGACAATCAATTGAAATTGTTAGACGCAGAATTGATGATGTAGGAACAAAAGAACCAACTATTTTACAAAGAGGAGAAAAAAGAATTTTAGTCGAATTGCCAGGCCTTAAAGATCCTGAAAGAATTAAGAAGCTTCTTGGAAAAACTGCACAATTAAACTTTAGGCTTGTTAGTGATAATTCTGAATTTGGTACGGATGAGCTTATTTCTGAAGATGGTGAAACGTTAAAAATTAGCAAAAGAATCGTAATGAGTGGTGAAAACCTAATTGATGCTCAACCGAGTATTCAAAATCAAAAAAACGAGCCAACTGTATCATTTACACTTGATAGACTTGGTGCACAAAAATTCGGTAGAACCACAACTGACAATGTTGGAAAAAGGTTAGCAATAGTTTTAGACGGCAAAATAATAAGCGCCCCTAATATAAATGAACCAATTACTTCTGGAAAAGGAATGATATCAGGAAATTTCACTTTCCAAGAAGCTACAGATTTGTCTTTGTTACTTCGATCAGGTGCTTTGCCGACACCTCTGGAAATAGTGGAAGAGAGAACAGTCGGACCTGATCTTGGAGAAGACTCAATAAAATCAGGAATAACTTCTCTTGCAGTAGGTTTCGTATTAGTAATTTTATTTATGTTTTATAAATACAAGATATTCGGATTAGTAGCTAATACCGCATTAATTGCAAATTTACTGATGTTAATTGGAGTGTTAACTATTTTAGAGGCAACTCTTACATTACCAGGTATAGCTGGAATTATTTTAACTGTAGGAATGGCTGTTGACGCGAATGTTTTAATTTATGAGAGAATTAGAGAAGAATTAAAAACAGAAAAATCAATTATACACGCATTTGATGCAGGATATTCAAAAGCTAAAATAACAGTCCTTGATGCAAATATAACAACTTTAATCGCAGCTATAATACTTTTTGCATTTGGATCAGGACCAGTTAAAGGATTTGCTATTACTTTAGGTATCGGAATAATTACAACATTATTCACAGCTTACTTTTTGGCAAGACACTTAACTTCAATAATAGTTTTAAGAAATAGCAACAAAGACTTAAAGATATAATTATGAAAAATATAAATTTTGTATCACAATTTAAAAAAGCAAACATTGCTTCGATAATAATTTTTATTTTAAGTATATTTTTTATCTCTTTTAAAGGACTAAATTATGGAATCGATTTTAAAGGAGGTACTTTAATTGAATTGAGAACTGAGTCACCTATTAATGTATCTTTAATCAGAGATACACTTAATTCTATGGATTTAGGTGATGTAAATGTTAAAAAATTTGGAAAAGACGGAGACCATCTTATAAAAGTGGAGCAAAGAGAAAATAATAATAGCAATCTAATTCCAGAAATTAAACAAACTCTTTCAGATAACTTAAACACAGAAGTTGATTTTAGAAGAGTAGAAAATGTAGGTCCAAAAGTAAGCACAGAATTGCTAGAATCCTCTGTTATAGCTATTTCATTAGCTCTAGCTGCTATGCTTTTTTATATCTGGATAAGATTTGAGTGGCAGTTCAGTATAGGATCAATCATTGCTCTTTTTCATGATGTTGTAATCACATTGGGAATTTTTTCAGTTTTATCTCTTGAAATAAACTTATCAATTATTGCAGCTGTTTTAACAATAGTTGGTTACTCTATGAATGACACAGTTGTTATTTATGATCGAATAAGAGAAAATTTATTTAAATATACAAAAATTAGTATCAGCGATGTTGCAAATTTGTCAATCAATGAAACATTATCTAGAACAATTATCACTTCAGCAACGACTCTTTTGGCACTAATATCTATTTACGTGTTGGGTGGAGAAATATTACGAGGATTTTCTTTTGCAATGATTTTAGGAGTTATAATTGGAACTTATTCATCTATTTTTGTAGCTTCCCCAATATTAAAATTATTTAAAGTAAGTTATAAAACTTTAGAAAAAGAAGAAGAAAAAATTGTTCCTTAGTTAATAAAGATTTTGTGCTGCAACCATTGATAGCAACATCGGAAATGAAAGCAAAGTATTAGTTCTTGAAAACAACATTGCCGTTTTAGCTGATTTAGCTTTTTCTTCAGGGGAACACTCAACTAATCCTAAAGCTTTTTTTTGATTTGGCCAAATCACAAACCAAACATTATAGGCCATTATAATTCCTAACCACATACCAACGCCAATTGCAGTAGTTTTAGGGTCTCCACTGCCAATGCCTAAAATCATAGCTTGATGCACATAGCCTTGAAGATAAGAAACTATTAATCCTGTAATAATTGTACCAAGAGCTGCCCATCTAAACCAAAATAGAGCTTTAGGCGCAATAACTTTGCCAATCGCAGGTTTTTGTTCATCCGGAATATTTGGCATAGATGGAATTTGTACAAAGTTAAAATACCAAAGCAAACCAATCCACATAACACCCGTTAAAACATGTAAATATCGAAATAACCAACTGTAAAAATATCTATCAAAAGAAAATCCATCTCCAAAAAAGTGTAATCCGAGTAATAGTAAAATTGCTAAACCAAGTGAAAGGTGAACTGTTTTTGAAAGTGATTGTAAGATATTAGTCATGATTCCATTAATTATATCACAAAATATGGGCTTAAGCAGTCTTTTTCATTGAGCCATTTCCAATAATTTCTTTAATAAATTTACCAGTATAACTCTCTTTTACATTTGACACTTTCTCTGGTGTACCTTCGGCAATTATTTTTCCACCGTTTATTCCACCTTCTGGGCCCATGTCTATAATATGATCTGCTGTTTTAATAACATCTAAATTATGCTCAATAACAACAACAGTATTACCAGTATTAGCGAATGCTTGTAAAATTTCTAGTAATTTTTTTATATCGTGTGAGTGTAATCCAGTAGTTGGTTCATCAAGAATATATAAAGTTCTTCCGGTCGGTCTTTTTGACAATTCTTTTGCAAGTTTAATTCTTTGAGCTTCACCACCTGAGAGAGTAGTAGCTTGTTGACCAATCTTCATATAACCAAGTCCTACGTGTTTGAGTGTAATTAGTTTAGACTTTACACTTTGGATATTTTCAAAAAACTCACAACCTTCATCAACAGTCATATCCAATACCTCTGCAATATTTTTTCCTTTAAATCTTATTTCAAGTGTTTCTCGGTTGTATCTTGCTCCTTTGCAAGTATCACAAGGTATAAATACATCAGGTAAAAAATGCATTTCATAGGTTAAAACACCGTCTCCTTCGCAAGTTTCACATCTTCCACCTTTAACATTAAAAGAGTATCTTCCAACTTTATAACCTCTAGCTTTTGATTCTGGTAGACCGGCAAACCATTCTCTTATTGGCCCAAAAGCACCGGTGTATGTAGCTGGATTTGATCTTGGAGTTCTACCTATTGGCGATTGATCAATATCAATTATCTTATCAATCAACTCAGTTCCTTTAAAACCTGTAAAAGCTTTAGGAACTTTCCTGCTTTTATTTTTATTAAGCATTAAATTAAAAGCATTATACAAAGTATGAAGTATCAAAGTTGATTTACCACTTCCAGAAACCCCCGTAACACAAGTAAATGTTCCAACAGGTATCTTTAAATTAACTTTTTTTAAGTTGTTTCCACTAGCCCCACTAATTTCTATAAATCTACCATTTTTTGCTATTCTTCTTTTTTTGGGAATTGGAATAAATTTTTTACCAGATAAATAATCGGCAGTTATACTATTTTCATTTTTTATTATTTGTTTTATTTCACCTTCAGCAACTATTTGTCCACCCTTTAAACCAGCTTCAGGACCTATATCAACTATATAATCTGAACTCTCCATTGTTTCAATATCATGCTCAACTACAATTACAGTGTTTCCAAGATCTCTTAATTTCTTTAAAGCCGTTATCAGTTTTTTATTATCTCTTTGATGTAAGCCTATAGATGGTTCATCTAAAACATATAGGACACCAGTTAATCCCGATCCAATTTGAGAAGCTAATCTTATTCGCTGAGCTTCACCACCAGATAAAGTTCCGGATTCCCTTGATAATGTTAAATAATTTAAACCCACGTTTAAAAGAAAGTTCAATCTTTCATTAATTTCTTTTAAGATATGTTGAGCTATTTTATTTTCTCTTTCAGTAAAAACATTTTCTAATTCTGCAAACCATTTTTGAGCAATATCAATCGATTTTTCTGTTACTTGACTTATATTTAAATTATCTATTTTTACACATAGAGCTTCATCTTTTAATCTCATACCTTTACATTTCTCGCAGTCTGTTTCACTTTGGTATTGAGCGATTTCCTCTCTTTTCCACTCACTATCAGTTTCAAGGTAGCGTCTCTCCAAATTATTAATTACGCCTTCGAAGGTTTTCTTTGTATTATAAGCTTCATATCCATCGTCATAAGAAAATTTTATTTCCTCATCATCAGAACCATAAAGAATAATATCTTGTATTTTCTTTGGAATTTTCTTCCAAGGATCTGATAAAGATATTTTATAGTGTTTTGCAATAGAAGCTAATGTTTGTGCATAATATAAAGAAGTTGATTTAGACCAAGGTTCAATTACACCATCTTGAAGACTTTTTTTACTGTCAGTAACTACTAAATTAGGATCGACATTTAAATTATGCCCTATACCCTCACATTCTTCACACGCTCCAAAAGGTGAATTAAAAGAGAATAATCTAGGTTCAATTTCCTCAATAGTAAAACCACTTTCCGGACAAGAAAATTTTGATGAAAATGTTATAGTCTCTCTTTTCCTAAATTTTTTTGGTAAAGTCTCATTTTCATATTCTACAATCAATAAACCATCAGAAAGATTCAATGCAGTTTCTACACTATCAGCCAATCTGTTACCTAAGTTTGAATTTAATATTATTCTATCTACTATGATAGAAATATCATGTTTAACTTTTTTGTTAAGATTTGGGAACTCGTCAATATTTAAATATTTTCCATCAACCTTAATTTTTGAAAAACCCCTTTTTTTGAAATTTAGAATTTCCTTTTTATATTCTCCCTTTCTTCCTCTGACGATTGGCGCTAGAAGGAAGATAGTATTGTTATTTGGAAGTTTTTTTATCTTATCAACCATTTCACTTATAGACTGTGTTTTAATAGGCTTTCCTGTAAATGGGGAATATGGAATACCCACCCTTGCAAATAAAACTCTCATATAATCATATATTTCAGTTACTGTTGCTACAGTTGATCTAGGATTTTTAGATGTATTTTTTTGTTCTATAGAAATTGCTGGACTTAATCCCTCAATTAAATCCACATTGGGTTTTTTCATTTTATCAAGAAATTGTCTAGCGTATGAGGATAGGCTTTCAACATATCTCCTCTGTCCTTCAGCGTAGATTGTATCAAAAGCTAAAGATGATTTTCCGGATCCAGATAGACCAGTTATTACAACTAATTTCTCCTTCGGTATCTCCAAAGAAACATTTTTTAAGTTGTGTTCTTTTGCGCCTTTTACAACGATTTTTTTCAACATATTTTTCCTACTAAATAATTATCATCTTATATTTACTTATCAAATATGATATAAATTTAAGACTTTAAATAATAAAAATCTAAAATAATTCAAAATATTATGGCTGGAAGTTTAAATAAAGTACAATTAATAGGTCGTTTAGGCGCAGATCCTGAAATTAAACAAATGGTCAATGGTAAGAGCGTTGCCAGGCTAAGTATAGCAACAAGCCAAAGCTGGAAAGATAAATCTAGTGGAGAGAGAAAAGAAAAAACTGAATGGCATAGAGTTGTTATTTTTAACGAAGGATTGGTTAATGTTGTGCAACAATATGTCAAAAAAGGCGCTAACGTTTATGTAGAGGGACAACTTAGTACTAGAAAATGGAAAGACGAGGCGACTGGTCAAGATAAGTATTCAACAGAGATAGTTTTACAGGGCTACAATTCTAGTTTGACAATGCTAGATAGCAGGAGTGGTGGTTCTAATTCGAATTTAGTATCTGAAAATAAAAGTTCTCTTCCAAAGGAAAACTTAAATCAAGACAATTCAGACCTAGATGATGAAATCCCTTTTTAAATTTTCATGGATAAAAATACCCTAGAAAAAAATAAATCTTTTAAACCTATTTTCGTACAAGACGAGATGAGTTCTTCATACTTGTCATATGCAATGAGCGTTATTGTAAGTAGAGCTCTTCCTGATGTTAGAGATGGACTAAAACCAGTGCATAGAAGAATAATATATGCAATGTATAAAGGTGGTTATGACTGGTCAAAAACATTTCGAAAATCAGCAAGAATTGTAGGAGATGTCATTGGTAAATATCATCCTCATGGTGATCAATCTGTATATGATGCATTAGTAAGATTAGTTCAAGATTTTTCGATGAGCGTGCCACTTATTTCTGGTCAAGGTAATTTTGGTTCTATCGATGGTGATCCACCTGCAGCAATGAGATATACTGAAACTAAATTAGCAAGAATTGCTCAGTTTCTAACTGAAGATTTAGAAAAAAATACAGTAAATTTTAGAAGTAATTACGATGAAACGGAGAAAGAGCCTGAAGTACTGCCATCTCAATATCCTAACATTCTCGTCAACGGTGCTGGAGGAATAGCAGTTGGTATGGCCACAAGTATACCTCCGCATAATTTAGGTGAAATAATTAATGCAACAATTGCTTATATTAATAACAAAGAAATAACTATAAGCCAATTAATGAAACACGTACCCGGTCCCGATTTTCCTACTGGAGGTATTATAATAGGAAAAGATATTATTAAACAAGGCTACAACAAAGGCAGGGGTTCATTTAAAATTAGAGGAGAAATAGAATTTGAGGAAAAGAAAGGTGGGAGAGAAATATTAATAATAAAATCTATACCTTATCAAGTTAATAAATCTATTTTGATTGAAAAAATTGCCCAGCTTGTAAGAGATAAAAAAATTGAAGGAATTAGAGATTTAAGAGATGAGTCTAATAGAGAAGGTATTAGAGTCGTTATAGAATTAAGAAAAGGTGTAGAGCCGGAAACTGTCAGACGACAATTATACAAATTAACTAATATCGAAAGTTCCTTTGGTTTCAATACATTAGCTATTGTTGGAAATAAACCAAAAATTTTAAATTTAAAAGAATTTATATCTGAGTTTTTAAAATTCAGAGAAGATACAGTTATTAAAAGAGTAAAATTTGACTTACAGAAAGCAGAGCAAAGAGCTCATATTTTAATTGGACTAGCTGTAGCAGTTGAAAATATAGATGAAATAATAAAAATAATAAAAAATTCAAAAGATACCTCTATTGCGAAAAAAAACTTATTGTCAAAAAAATGGAAAATTAAAAAAAGTATTAAAATTATTAGCACCATAGAAAATAAAAAAAATGTTTCAAATTATCAATTATCTAATGAACAAGTCGATGCAATTTTAGAATTAAGATTACAAAAATTAACAGCATATGGAATTAGCGAAATCGAGACAGAAATATCTAAGCTCGCTAAATTGATTGAAGAGTATAAAAAAATAATAAATTCAAAAAAGGCTCTTAATAACTTGATAATTGAAGAGTTAGAAAAAATTAAAGATAAATTTTCTTCTCCAAGAAAAACAAAAATTATAGACGCGGTATTAAATTACAACATTGAAGAAACTATTCAAAAAGAATCAGTGGTAATAAATATTACAAATCAAGGATATATTAAAAGAGGACCGCTCAGTTCTTTGAAAGCGCAAAAAAGAGGTGGTAAAGGAAAATCAGGTATATCTACAAGAGAAGACGATTTTGTAGTTCAAATATTCACTGCAAATACTTTAACACCAGTTTTATTTTTTTCGACGCAAGGATTAGTTTATAAAATTAAAGCACATAAAATACCAGAAGGTACTGCGGCATCTAAAGGTAAGTCTATATTTAATATATTACCTCTAAAAAGCCATCACTCTATAAGTTCTATTATGCCATTACCTGAAGACGAAGCTGAATGGAAAGATTTAATGGTAATATTTGCTACTTCTAAAGGGAATGTTAGGAAAAATTCACTTGAGGATTTCGTTAACATTAATAATAGTGGAAAAATAGCAATGAAATTGGATCAAGATGATAAAATTATTGGCGTCAAGATTTGTAAGGATGATCAGGACATTTTATTAAGCACTCAATTCGGTAAATGTATTAGATTTAAATCAAAAAAACTGAGATTATTTAAAGGCAGATCGTCAAAAGGTATAAAAGGAATTCAATTAAACGATAGAGATAAAGTGATTTCATTATCTATTTTAGACAACTCACAAATAAGCAACAAAACTATTAGTAAAGATAAAAAAATTAAGAGTGGAGTAGAAAGATTTATTTTGTCTGTTTCTGAAAACGGTTATGGTAAAAGATCTTCATATTTAGATTATAGAGTAACAAATAGAGGCGGCAAAGGAATAATTGGTATTATTAACTCACCAAGAAATGGAAATATAGCTTCATCCTTAGTTGTTAACGAAGCAGATGAAATTCTTTTATCAACAGACAAAGGAAGCATGATGAGATGTGCGGTTAAAGAAATTAGAATAGCTGGTAGAAATACACAAGGAGTTAGAATAAAAAAATTATCTGGATCTGAAAAAGTTGTTTCAGTTATAAAAATTGAGGATAACATTCAATAAAATGAAAATTGCTGTTTACCCCGGAACTTTTGACCCTATTACATATGGTCATATAGATGTAATTAAAAAATCTCTTAAAATTTTTGATAAACTAATAGTGGCTACTACAAATAATACAGATAAAGATTATTTTTTTTCTATAGATGAAAGAATTGATATTATAAATAATTCATTATTTAAAGATTTAAAATATGATAGAAAAAAAATTAAAGTAATTTCATTTAATAATTTAACCATAGAATTATGCAAAAAATATAATGCCTCTGCTATAATAAGAGGTTTAAGAGCAGTCTCAGACTTCGAGTATGAATTTCAATTAGCTGGCATGAATAAAAAATTAAATTCAAAAATTGAGACTATGTTTTTGATGTCAGATGTAGAAAATCAAATTATTTCATCAAAATTTGTAAAGGAAATTGTAAATCTTGGTGGTGATATTAATAGATTTGTAACTAAATACACTGCTAAGATGTTAAAAAATAAATATTAATGAAACGAATTATCTATTTATTTATAGTTTTATTTAGTTTAGTAAGTACAAATACTATGGCGAAAGATATTATGATATTAAAATTAACTTACGGTGAAGTTGAAATAGAACTTTACCCAGATAAAGCTCCTAATCATGTTAAGAGATTTAAAGAATTAGCTAATAGTGGAAAATATGATGGCGTTGTTTTTCATAGAGTCATAGATGGTTTTATGGCTCAAACTGGAGATGTAAAATTTGGAAACTCAAATAGTTCAGAATTTAATTTAGCATTGGCTGGTACCGGAGGTTCAGAACTACCTAATGTAAAAGCTGAGTTTACAGATATTGCTCACACAAGAGGAATTTTATCAGCAGCTAGATCGGCTGATCCAGATAGTGCTAATAGTCAGTTTTTTATATGTTTTGAATCAGCTCCACACTTAGATAGGCAGTATTCTGCGTTTGGAAAAGTAATTAAGGGAATGGAGTTTGTAGACAAAATTAAAAAGGGCGAACCAAATTCTGGTGCTGTCTCAAACCCAGATAAAATAATTTCTCTAAAATCCAAATAAATTAAATGTTAAATACTCAATTTTCATTTGAGCTAAAAGCTCAAGATGACAAAGCTAGACTTGGAAAAATATTTACACCTAAAGGTGTTATTGACACACCAGCTTTTATGCCAGTAGGAACTCAAGGTACAGTAAAAGGTATTTTCACTGACGATATCAAAAAAACTAATACACAAATTATTTTAGGAAATACTTATCATTTACTTTTAAGACCCGGCACAAATATTATTGATAAATTTGGAGGTTTACATAATTTTATGAATTGGGATAAACCGATTCTGACTGACTCAGGCGGATATCAAATAATGTCATTATCTAAATTAAATAAAATTGATATCAAAATTGGTGCAATATTCAAATCACACTTAGACGGGAAAAAAATAATTTTAAGTCCAGAAAAAAGTATACAAGTACAAAAATCAATTAACTCTGATATAATTATGGTTTTAGATGAATGTCCAAAATTAACTAAAGATAAGAATATAATTTCTAGTGCAATTAAAGTCTCTACTGAATGGGCAAAAAGATGTAAAATTGAATTTGGAAATAATAATTCTAAAGCTTTGTTCGGAATAGCGCAAGGAGGTCTTTACAAAGATTTGCGTATTGAAAGTATAAACAAGCTTATTGAAATAGGCTTTGATGGTTATGCAATGGGAGGTCTTGCTGTTGGTGAAAAACAGTCTGATATGTTTGAAATATTAAGCGAAACAACAGAATTTTTACCAAAAGAAAAACCAAGATATTTAATGGGTGTTGGTACTCCTTCCGACATTTTAGGAGCTGTAAATGAAGGAATCGATATGTTTGATTGTGTTATGCCAACACGATCAGGAAGGACAGGTTTAGCTTTTACGTGGCAGGGCAAAATAAACCTTAAAAACTCAAAATACCAAAGTGATAAAACCCCATTAGATGAAGAATGCGACATAAGAGATCTAAATAAATATTCTAAAAGTTATTTAAATCACCTTATAAAATCGGACGAAATACTCGCATCAATGTTAGTTTCTTTAAACAACATATATTTTTATCAACAATTTATGCGGGAAATTAGAAATAATATAAAAAATGGGACTTTTAAGAATTTTTATAAAAAATACATTAATTTTTTCGATTAATTATTGAATTTACGCAAATTAATATATAAAAGATCGTGTTTAAGGGCCCTTAGCTCAGTTGGTAGAGCACCTCCCTTTTAAGGAGGGTGTCGATGGTTCGAGTCCATCAGGGCTCACCAATAATCAAGATTTTATTGGTGGGTATTTAACAATTACTTCAGTTATCCAACTTTTTAAATTTTGTATTCTTTGTTTGCTGCTTGGATGTGTGCTTAAAAATACAGGAGGTTCTTTACCTTTTTTTTTGTCAGCCATTCTTTGCCAAAGATTTACAGACTCTCTAATATCATAGCCTGCAAGAGATGAAAAAATTAAACCTAAGTAATCAGCTTCGGTCTCTTGTTTTCTACCAAAAGGATTCATAATTCCAAGTCTAAAAATATCAAGACCAGTATTTTGACCCACTGTATTTCTTGTTCTATTAATCGCACCCCCTAGAAAAATATCAGCAACAGTTGTTCCAACATTAATTGTTAAAGCTTGACTTGCCCTTTCAATTGAGTGCCTCGCAACAGCGTGAGCTATCTCATGACCCATAACTACTGACAACGCATCAGTATTTTTTGTTACTTTTAGAAGCCCTGTATAAACCGCAATCTTTCCACCAGGCATACACCATGCATTTACAACTTTATCATTATCAACAAGAACATAGTCCCATTCAAAGTTTTCTGTAGGATCATCTTTTCCTTCTTTTTGAAAGAAAGAGGTAACTGAATTTTCAATTTTTTTTCCAATTAATTTAATTTCATTAAGTTGTGAGCCAGTTTTTATAAGCTTTGATTTAGATCTAAATTGCTCATACGCTGCTGCAGACTGTTGATTAATTCTTGCCTCAGATATTAAACTTAATTGTTTTCTCTCTGTTATTGGCACAGTTGAACAAGAAGGAAGTAGTAAAGAGCAACAACCACAACCAAATAAGCCAAGAAATTTTCTTCTATTTATGATATACATTTAAGACTCATGATTTTAAATAATAAATTGTTAATTGCAATTTTTATTTTAATAATAATTTTTATCGTAAAATCAAGTTATTCTTAATAAATGTCAAATAAAAACATCAAAAAATCTTTATTATCAAAAATAAGAAATTATTTTATTGCTGGTATAGTAGTTCTTATACCAATAGGTATTACTTTATACTTAACTCTTTTTATTATTAAAATTTCTGGAAACTTAATTCCGAAAGAAATCAATCCAAATAACTATCTTCCTTTTGATATACCAGGATTAGAAATCTTAATAGCTTTATTTTTAATCACTATTATTGGATGGATTTCCCTTTCTTTCATCGGAAGAAAATTTTTTGATTTATTTAACAATATACTTAAAAAAATTCCAATTTTAAGAACTATTTATTCAGCAATAGGTCAAATGACTGAAAGTTTTACCAACACTGACAACAAACAAAAAAGTGTTGTTTTGTTTGAATATCCAAGAAAAGGTATTTGGGCCGTTGGTTTTGCAACAAAAGAAAATCAAGGAATTATTAGAGATAAAGTTAATCAAGATTTAATAAATGTCTTTGTTCCAACTACACCTAATCCCACGAGCGGTTTTTTACTAATGATACCGAAAAATGATGTGATATACTTAGATGTATCATTTGAACAGGCTTCAAAATTTATTGTTTCAGCAGGAACAACTAATATTAATTAAATTTCTTTCATATTTAAAATTTCGGCCTTATCAAATAATTTTAGAAGAAAACTATATTTTTTTTGATTAATATTCTTACCCATTTTTAATACTAAATTTTCAGCTAATTTAAATAAATCTTCATGAATTAGTGGATCTGCAAATTTAAAATTTTTAATTCCACTTTGCTGAAAACCAATTAAGTCTCCGAAACCTCTTAGCTTTAGGTCTTCTTCTGCAATAAAAAAACCATCATCAGACTTTTTTAAAATTTTAAGTCTTTCAATAGAACTTTTACTTAAACCATCTTTAAACATAAGAATACAAATGCCTTGTTTTTTTCCTCTTCCAACTCTACCTCTTAATTGATGCAATTGAGCCAATCCAAATTTATTTGCATTTTCAATAATGATTAAATTCGCATTTGGAAAATCTATTCCAACTTCAATGACAGTTGTTGAAACTAGTATATTTATTTCCTTATTCAAAAATTTTTCTAGAACTTTATCTTTTTCAATTTTATCTAAAGATCCATGAACAAGTCCAACCTTTTTAGGAAACTTCTTTATTATCATATCGAATTTTTTTTTTGCTGATGAGTAGTCTAAAAATTTAGACTCTTCAATTAAGGGACAAACCCAAAAAATTTGATTTTTTTCGTTAATTTGTTTTTGTAAAAAAGGCCATAATTCATGAATTTTTTTTTCAGGTTTACTTAGAGTAAGTATTTTTTTTCTTATCGATGGTTTCTCCCTAATTTTAGAAACGTCCATATCTCCATATAAAGACATCATCATAGTTCTGGGAATAGGTGTTGCAGACATCAATAACACATCACAATTTTTTCCACCTTTTCGAGCAAGATCTGATCTTTGTTTGACACCAAATTTATGTTGTTCATCTATTACAGCATAACCTAAATTTTTAAATTTAATTTTTTTTTGAAATAATGCATGTGTTCCAATTAATAGGTTGATTTTTCCTTCCTCCAAATCATTTAATATTTTTTTTCTAATTTTAACTTCTGTTTTACCAGAAAGAAATTCCACTTTAATATTTGTATTTTTAAATATATCTTTAGCAAGTTTAAAATGTTGTAAAGCTAATATTTCTGTTGGCCCCATCAGCGCGCACTGATATTTACTTTCAATCACATTAGCTATTGTTAAAAGTGAAACAATTGTTTTACCTGATCCTACATCACCTTGTAAAATTCTAAACATTCTTTTGTTACTTTTTATATCTAAGTTAATTTCTTTAATTGTTTCATGTTGAGAAGCAGTTAGTTTAAAAGGCAAAGATTTTAAAATACTATCAGAAATTTTTTCTTTAAATATTTTTTCATTTTTAAATTTTCTAATTTTTTTTCTATTTTCAGATAAAACAATAAAATTTGAACATATTTCATCAAATACAAGTCTTCGAAAAGATTTTGATCTATTATTTTTACTTTCTTCAGAAAAATGAAGTTTTTTAATTGCTTCATTCCAATTGAGTAAATTGTTTTCTTTTATAAAATTTTCATTTAACCAATCTTCTACTATGGGTAAGTTTTGCGTTACCTGGTCAATAATATATCTATATTTTTTTTCATTTATCCCTTTTGTGAGTTTGTATTTAGGTATATTTTTAACAACATAATCTTGTTTTTCTAAATTTGTAACATAATCTGGATTTGTAATTTGGTAATTATTTCTAAAAAAATTTATTTTGCCACTAATTACAACCCACTCATTTAAAGGAAAAATTTTTCTCAAATAACCTTCACGACTATTGAAATACACTATATCTATTTTTCCAGTTTCATCTTCACAGGTTATTTTATTTGGTAAATTTCTGACCCTTGGAAAATTTATTTTTTTAACCTGAACCTTAATTGTCTGAATTTTACCTATTTGCAATTGATTTAATTTTGATAATTTAGATCGATCCGTCTCAGAGTAGGGTAAATCAAATATTATATCTTTAACCTTTTCTATTTTTTTTTGTTTTAAATACTTAGATAATTGAGGACCAACCCCCTTTAATTTCTTTATGTCTTGAAAAATAAAATCTTTTTTCATTAAATCCATTGAATCATATATAATATAAATTTATGGATGATGAATTAGAAATTTTTAAAAAAAAACTTTTATACAGAGCCTCATATAGAGGCACAAAAGAAATGGATTTAATTTTAAGTAATTTTGTAAAAAGACATATTAACAACTTTGATGAAAACGAATTAAAAGAATTAGAAAGCTTTCTAAAATATGAAGACGAGACAATACTCAATTTTTACAATTTTAATATTGTTGATAAAGAAATTGACAAAAATAAAATCTCTCAAATTTTTAAAAAGTTCAAGATTTAATGGCGGAGAGGGTGGGATTCGAACCCACGAACGAGTTGCCCCGTTGCTGGTTTTCAAGACCAGTGCTTTCAACCGCTCAGCCACCTCTCC
>MDSV01042239.1_pt1 | contig 24588 bp, 23 predicted proteins | sample 810851 | NCBI WGS metagenome assembly MDSV01 (sample SAMN05326640, study PRJNA326480) | marine metagenome | isolation source: seawater | place: Atlantic Ocean: North East | collected 2012
AAACTCTGATAGCCACACCATCTAATTTACCATCTAATTCTGGTAATACTAAACCAACTGCTTTAGCGGCTCCTGTTGAAGTAGGTATCATATTTCCAGCTGCCGCTCTTGATCTGTATAAATCACTATGCATAGTATCTAATGTGGGTTGATCTCCTGTGTACGAATGAATTGTTGTCATAAATCCATTTTCAATTCCAATAGATTCATTCAAAACGGAAGCAATAGGAGCTAAACAATTTGTTGTGCATGAAGCATTGGAAATTATAGTGTGTTCCTTATTAATTTTATTATGATTTACGCCATAAACCACTGTCAAATCTGCCCCAGATGCTGGTGCTGAAACCAAGACTTTTTTTGCACCTGCTTTTAAATGTAATGCCGCCTTATCTCTACTAGTAAAAAGGCCCGTACATTCTAAAACCACATCTACATTAAGTTCTTCCCAAGGTAGGTTTTCAGGTTCTCTTATAGAAGTAACTTTGATAACACCTTGTCCAATATCAATTCCATTTTCGTTAACAATAATTTCTTTATTAAGCCTACCATGAATTGTGTCATATTTTAAAAGATGTGCGTTTGTATAAACCGATCCTAAATCATTAATACCTACAACTTTAATCATTTGATTTTGATTTTCTATAATTGCTCTTAGAATATTTCTTCCTATTCTTCCAAAACCATTAATTGCTACTCTTACAGACATTTTTTCACCTTTAAATTTATAAAATTTGTTTGTTTAACGCAGATATTCCAGGAAGGTTTTTTCCTTCTAACCACTCTAGAAAAGCTCCTCCAGCAGTTGAAACATAAGAGAAATCATTAGTAACACCCGCATTATTTAATGCTGATATTGTATCTCCTCCACCTGCCACACTAATAAGCTTGTTAACTTTAGTTTTCATAGAAACTTTCTTTGCTACTTCATTTGTTCCATTGTCAAATGGTTTAATTTCAAATGCTCCTAAAGGTCCATTCCACAATAATGTTTTAGAATCATCAACAATTTTTTTTATATTGTTTATAGTTTTTTTTCCTATATCTAAAGCCATCATATCATCTGGTATTAAATTTACATCTACATTATTGAGTTTTGATTCATTTTTCAGGTTTTTTGAAATAACAACGTCCTCTGGTAGAATAATTTTACAATTATTTTTTTTTCCTTTTTCTAAAATTTTGTTTGCAATATCCAAAGCATCTTTTTCATACAAACTTTTTCCCATATTATTACCTAGAGAAGCTAAAAACGTGTTAGCCATTGCCCCGCCAATTACAATAAAATCCATTCTCTCTAACAAATAGAAAATTATATCTATCTTAGAAGAAACTTTTGAACCACCTATAATAGATACAACTGGTTTTTTTGGCTCGACCAAAACTTTTTCTAAGGCATTAATTTCTTTTTGTAAGTGTATACCAAAAAAAGAAGGCAAGTATTCAGTAACACCAGTAATACTTGCATGATTTCTATGAGAACAAGAAAAAGCATCATTTACATAAAAATCACATTTTGATGCTAAAATTTTAGAAAACTCTTTTTCGTTTTTTTCTTCGCTTTCATAAAATCTTAGATTTTCTAAGAGTAAAACCTCCCCTTCTTTTAAAGCTTTCTTTTTCTTTGTTGTTTCTTCCCCAACACAATCAGAAGAAAATTTAATTTCTACCCCTAATTCTTTTGAAAGAATTTTTGACATAGGTTTTAAACTAAATTGTTTATCCTCTTTTCCTATTGGTCGACCGAAATGACTGCAAAGAACAACTTTACCTTTGTTATCAATTATATGTTTTATTGAGGGTATAACACTTTTAATTCTTGTATAGTCTTGGACTTTACCTTTTATAACAGGAACATTTAAGTCAACTCTTAACAGTATTGTTTTACCTTTAAGAGTTTGGTTAACAATAATTTGTGACAATCTTATCATAGAAAAATTTCAAAACTTAATTTATTCTTTTTAAAATTTTCTCTTTTATCTCATATGGATCAAGACCAAAATATTTAAATAAATCAGGGGCAGGGGCAGAAGATCCAAAAGTTTTTAGGCCAAAAAACATACCTTCACTTCCAATATATTTATGCCAACCTAATTCACTTCCCGCTTCAATAGCTACTTTTAATACGTTACCTAGTACAGCTGATTTATAGTCATTATTTTGATTTTCAAACAATTCCCAGCAAGGCATAGATATGACGACAGCGTTAATTTTTTGTTCAAGCAATAAATCTGAAACTTTTATAGCAATCTCAACTTCTGATCCCGAAGCTATTATAGTGACATCCCTTTCCCCTTTGATATCCTTAATAATATATCCACCTTTTTCTGTTAAATTAACCAAACCCTTTTCTTCTCTGATTGCAGCTAAACCTTGCCTAGATAAAGCGAGTACGGAGGGACCGTTAGTTCTAAGAGCTTCTTTCCATGCTTCTGCCGTTTCTACTGCATCTGCTGGTCTAAAAACATTTAAACCAGGTGTAGCCCTTAACATAGCTAAATGTTCTATGGGTTGATGAGTTGGTCCGTCTTCACCCAATCCTATTGAATCATGTGTTAATACATAAATAACTTTTGCTTTCATAATAGAAGACAATCTTATTGAAGCTCTCATGTAATCACTAAAAACTAAAAAAGTTCCTCCATACGTAATAAATCCTTTATGTAATGCTATACCGTTCATAACTGCACCCATCATGTGCTCTCGTATTCCGTAATGAATATAATTTCCCTTAAAATTACCTGGTTTAACTGGCTTCATTTTTTTTGTTTTTGTTAAATTGGATCCAGTCAAATCAGCTGACCCACCAATTATATTTTCAAAAGAACTGTTTAATACTTCTAAAAAATTTAAACTAGACTGTCTTGTAGCTAATTTAGGCTTAACTTTTTTAAGTTTATTTAAATAGATTTTGAATTTATTTTCAAACTTTTCATTTAGAACCGTATTCAAAAATTCATTAAATTTATTATTTTTAGCATTAGATTGTAACTTCAAAAGCCACTCTTTTCTTTTCTTGTCTCCCCTAACTTGAACATTTTTCCATTCTTCAATAATTTCCTTAGGCACTTCAAATGGTCCATAGTTCCAATTTAAATTTCTTTTTACTTCTTCTACTTCTTCCTTGCCTAGAGGTGCTCCATGGGTTTTTTCAGTACCCGCTAGATTAGGTGATCCATATCCAATAATGGTATTGCATGCTATCAACGACGGTTTTCTTGACTTTTTGGCTATATCTATCGCATTAGAAATATCATTAAAATTATGTCCATCAATTTTTTGCGTATGCCACCCACTAGATTTGAAGCGAGAAATTTGATTGCTAGATGTTGATAAATTAGTTTTACCATCAATAGAAATTTTGTTGTCATCCCAAAAAACAATTAATTTAGATAATTTTAAATGGCCTGCAAACTCTATTGCCTCGTGGCTAATTCCTTCTTGCAAACAGCCATCTCCTACTATTGTATAAGTATAGTGATCTACCAAGTCACTTTTGAAACGAGCATTTAACATTTTTTCTGCTAAAGCCATTCCTACCGATGTTGCAAATCCTTGACCAAGAGGACCTGTAGTTGTTTCAACTCCTAAAGTATGACCAAATTCCGGATGTCCAGGAGTGTTAAAATTTAATTGTCTAAAATTTTTAATACTTTCTATAGGCATATCTTCATATCCTAGTAGAAAATTTAATGCATAGATAAGCATTGACCCATGACCTGCTGATAAAACAAACCTATCCCTATCTGGCCATTTAGGATTCAATGGATCTATATTTATAAATTTTGAAAATAAAACTGTTGCAACATCTGCCATTCCCATAGGCATTCCTGGATGACCTGAATTTGCTTCTTGAACTGCTTCAGCTGACAGAACTCTGATAGCATTAGCCATTCTTCTCATCATTTTTTCATCAATTAGTTCAATTTTTTTCATATATGCACTAAAAATTTTTTAAAGTATTTAAATGATTTACTCTGTATTTAAAAAAGTATCAACCTCTTCTTTTGACCCAAATATAAATGATGTTCTTTGATGGATTTCATTAATTTTAACATTTAGAATATCTTCCTTACCGTCTGTAGCTTTTCCTCCTGCTTCTTCAATTAAAAGTGCTATAGGATTTGCTTCATAAGTTAGTCTCAATCTTCCATTTTTATTTTTTTCCCTAGTATCGTCTGGATACAAAAAAATACCGCCTCTTGTAAAGATTCTACTTGCATCAGCAACAAGAGAACCTACCCACCTCATATTGAAATCTTTTTTTCTTGGACCATCTCTCCCAGCTTGACAATTATTTACATAACTTAAAACTTTTTTATGCCAGAAACGTTGATAAGATGAATTTATAGAATACTCAGATGTACTTTCTGGTAATAAAATATCTTTCTGAAGTAATTCAAAGCAATTTGAATTATTATTTAAGAAAAAAGAATGTGTTCCACTTTTAAATGTTAAGAACAAAGTTGTTCTTGGTCCATATACAAAAAAACCTGAACATGCTTGCTTATTTCCTTTTTGAAAAATTGCATCCTCGGCGTTTAGTCCATTCGTTGGAATTATTGAAAATATCGTTCCAATTGATACATTAGCATCTATATTTGATGATCCGTCAAGAGGATCTGTTACAACTATAAATTTACCATTTCTATTTAATTTCACTATACCTTTTTGCTCTTCAGAGCAATATGCTGCGACTTCAGAAATACTAATAAAATCTAGTAATGTTTTATCTGAAAAAATATCTAAAGGCTTTTGAATATCACCATCTGTGTTTTTTGAAGTGTTTTCTATTTCGTAATCATCATCATGAATACTTTTGCTAATTTTTATAGCAGAACCACACAAATTTAAAATGATGCTAGTTATACTTTCATCTTTTGAAAATGTTTTTAAAAAACTTGAAATTTTCAATACTATGCTCCTAATCTTTTTTAAATATTAATAATATTTTCAAATTTTTGATTTTAAATCAATTAAATGATTTAATTAATTTTTAACCCTTTATAAAAATTATTAAAAGTATTTAAATTGATATATTACAAAAAAAATCATTTGCCAGAAAACCTGTCCTCTTTGAATGAATTAATTTCAGGTAATAATAAAACTATTAATGAATTTATGATATATTTGATAAATTCAAAAAAATTAAATAAAAAAGATATTAAAAATATTTTTTTAAAATATTTTGATAAAAAAATTAACATTAAAATTAAAAAAAATTATATTTTGCTTATATCTAAATTTCTAGATGAGTTATTTCCAATACTATTAAATCAAAACCACCCTAAACAAGCATCCTACCAATTATTAAGATTTTTAAATGAAATCAGTCCAAATTTTGAATTTGTTGAAAAACTTTTATCAAAAAAATTTATTTATAAAAAATTATCTGAAATCTTATCATTTTCCGGACATATAACAAATATGTTGGCAAAAGACGATACTCTCCTTGAAATTTTAGACCCTTATTATGCAATTAGATTAAAAGGTAATATAACTATTTATAAAAATGAATTAAATAAAATTTCATTTTACTTAGAAAATGAAGAAACTATTTTAAATAAACTAAGACAATTACATAGAAAACTAAAATTTCAGATAATTGTTTCAGTAATAACTAATGAATTAAGAATTGAAAATGCCTCTTATGAGTTTTCTATTCTTGCTAGAGCAGTTTTAGAAAAGGTAATTGAAATTTGTCATTATTTATTCCTAAAACAAAATAAATTGAGAAAAAGTTTTTTAGATGAATTTGGTATTTTGGCCTATGGTAGATTAGCTAATAACACTATGACATCAAATTCAGATTTAGATTTAGTTTTTATATTCCCAGATCATAACACAAATTTTAAAAACCAAAAAGAGTACTCAAACTTCTATAATATTTTTTCAAAAAAAATAATTAATTTTCTTTCTTCTAAAACTTCTGAAGGTATTCTTTATGAAGTAGACACTAAATTAACCCCTTCAAATAAGTATAGTGATTTAGCCTGCAAAGTTTCTGATTTTGTAAAGTTTCAAAAAAATCAATCCTATGCTTGGCAAAAATTAGCATTGTTAAAAAGTGAATTAGTTTTTAAAAATTCTGTATTTCAAAATTCCTTAGAGACAATTTTAGAAAATATAAAAGAAAAAAAAATAAATCTTTATGATCTTAAAAGTGAAATAAATTCCATGAGGAAGGTAAATAAAAATAGATCTAAACAGAATTTATTAAAAAATAATGAAATAAGGTTACTGAATTGGTATGAAACAAAATATTCTTTAGGAGGGCAAAGAGATATAGAATTTTTAGAATATTTTTATAAAAGAAAAGACTTTGATAAAGTAATTGAAAATTTAGTAGTCAAAAAATTATTTTTAAAAAATGTAAAATCATTTTATTTTATCCTTGACCAATTTATAAATATAACTTTTTGGAATGAAAAGCCTGAGAACTTACCTAACAAAGTTTCAAAATATTTAGTTGAATATCTCGATTTAAAAGATCTGGGCTCTCTAAAAAAGAAAATTAGTGACCACAAAAATCAAGTTCATGGTTACCTTCAAGAAATTTTAAACAACTAAATTATGCTCAAATTTTAATCATTTTAAAAAATAAAAAAAAATACTGTTTATTTTTTAATCACCCAAAATTTTTTTAATCAGAGTTTTATTAAATTGAGTTTTTATTAATTCATATTTTGTATATGTAAATCAAATAAATTCAATACGGAGAGATAGTATGTATATATTAAAACTTATTTTCACTTCTTTTATAATTATCTTTTTTGCTAATTCAGCAAATGCAGAGGTAGATAAAGAAGTAGCTTATATTTTTAATTCTTTTTCATTTTTAGTTCATGGATTCTTAGTGATGTTAATGGCTGCAGGTTTTTGTATGTTGGAGACAGGTTTAGTAAGAGCTAAAAATGCTGTAGTTCAATGTGCTAAAAATATCGGACTTTATTCAATAGCTGGTCTTATGTTTGCTTTTGTCGGTTACAACTTAATGTATGATGGTGTTGTCGAAAATACTGGTTGGATTGGTTCTTTTAACATATGGAGTCCTAGTGATGTTTCATTAGATGACGGGTATAGTGCTGGTTCAGATTGGTTTTTTCAAATGGTTTTTTGTGCAACTGCTGCTTCTATAGTTAGTGGAGCTGTAGCGGAAAGAGTAAAACTTTCTAGTTTTCTGATTTTTGTAGTAGTTTTAACAGGTTTTATTTACCCAATTCAAGGTTCATGGTCTTGGGGAACAGGATTTTTGGCTGGCGCTGGATTTCTTGATTTTGCAGGATCTTCAATAGTTCATGGCGTTGGAGGTTGGGCGGCTTTAACAGGTTGTTTAATATTAGGAGCAAGAAAAGGAAAATATGCTGATGACGGAAGTGTAAAGCCTATGCCAGGTTCAAATTTGCCATTAGCAACTTTAGGTACTTTTTTATTATGGTTTGGCTGGTTTGGATTTAATGGTGGTTCTCAACTTGCAATGGGAAGTGCAGCAGATGTAAATGCCATATCAAATATTTATATCAATACAAATCTAGCCGCAGCTGGAGGTGTTGTAGTAGCAATCTTAATGACTATGATTTATTACAAAAAAACAGACCTAACTATGGCTTTAAATGGAGCTCTCGGTGGATTAGTTGCTATTACAGCTGAACCACTAATGCCGAGTCCAATCCTAGCAATATTTATAGGAGCTGTAGGAGGTTTTATAGTTGTTATGACAATACCATTATTGGATAAGTTGAAAATTGATGATGTAGTAGGAGCAATACCTGTTCATCTATTTGCAGGAATTTGGGGAACAATTGCAGTAGTGTTTTCTAATTCAGATGCAAATTTCGGAGCGCAAATCTACGGAATTTTTGCCATCGGAATATTCACTATCATAGCATCAGGTGTCGCATGGTATATTATTAAAATGATAATGGGTATTAGAGTAACTCCTGAACAAGAACTTGAAGGTGTTGATGTCAGTGAAATAGGTATGGAAGCCTATCCTGATTTTAGAAAATAATTTCCTCCCTCGAAACAAAGGCAGTTATAACTGCCTTTGTTTAAATTCCAAGCGATGAATAACTTTGTGCAACCCTCTTAACAGCAACCATCATAGCAGCTGTTCTTAAATCTATAGCGTTTTTATCGTTATTCCAAACTTCACTAATTACCTGATAAGAGTTTCTCATGGTATCTTCTAGACCAGATCTAACTAAATCAACCTCAGACGAACCTTTTATAGCTTTTTCTTTATATCCCTCTGGGAAATCTGTACCAGTCATTTCTTCTATAGCCTCCACAAGAACATTAACTTGATTTTCTTGAGCTCGCCTTTGCAGCCTACCTAACCTTATTCTGCTTAAATTCTTTATCCATTCAAAGTAACTTACTGTTACCCCTCCAGCATTAGCATAAAGATCTGGTATAATTATTATCCCTTTTTTATTGAGAATTTCATCTGCCTCAGAAGACACCGGACCATTCGCAGCTTCAATTATTAATGGAGTTTTTATCCGTTCTGCATTTTCCTTATTTATAACAAGCTCCATGGCTGCAGGAATTAGAATATCAGCTTCTTCTTCCAAGATTTCTGCCCCCTTTAAAACAAATCCTTTGTAACCCTTAACACTTCCATTTTTAGTAATATATTTTTTTAAATCTTCAATATCAATTCCATCTTTATTAACCACTGAACCATCTCTTTCAATTACATGAGTGATCAAACACTTATCTTCTTTAGATAAAAATAAAGCTGCATGATAACCAACATTACCTAAACCTTGAACAATAACCCTTTTACCCGCCAATCCAGGTTTTAAGCCTGTTTTTTCTATATCTCTTGGGTTATCAAAAAAAGCCTTTAGAGCATATTCTACTCCCCTTCCTGTCGCTTCTGTTCTTCCCGATATACCACCTTTGTTTACTGGCTTTCCAGTCACACATGCCCAAGCATTTAAATCCGTTGGATTTAATCTTCTATACTCATCTGCCATCCATGCCATTTCACGTTCACCAGTCCCAACATCTGGGGCAGGTACATTTTGTGAAGGGTGTATTAAGTCACGTTTTGCTAACTCTTGGGTAAAGCGCCTAGTTATTCTTTCTATTTCTTCTTCAGTCCAATCACGTACATTTATAATTAATCCACCCTTAGATCCGCCAAAAGGTACTTCTACCAAAGAACATTTGTAAGTCATTAAAGCAGCAAGGGCTTCTACTTCTTCTTGATTAACGGCCAGATCATACCTAATACCCCCTTTTACAGGTTCAAAATGGTCAGAATGAACAGATCTATATCCTGTAAAAGTATGTATTGAATTTCTTAATCTGACACCAAAACGTACTACATAAGTTGCATTAGCCATCATTATTTGATTTGCTAGATCTTCGGTAATAAATTTACCACTTTGAGATTGCTGCAAACAAGTAATAGCTTTTTTAAAATTGGTTTCTATTGAACTTAAAAATTCATCTTTTGCCATTAAAAATTCTTCAAATTTTTGAAGATCCCCCATATCTTTAATTTGAAAAAAACTTTATCACAGATGTTTAAAACTAAAAAGTTATAAAAAAAATATTAAGTTTTTGTTTATTTTTTGAATTCATTTATATTTTATTTAAAAATGCAAATTAAATGTAGTAAATTTATGAGGATATATGTTTAAAAATATTAAAAACTTTTTTGATACAGCAAAAAAAATAGAGGCCGATGATCAAGATTATCTTGATGAAGATATCTTCGCAGTATTATCTTTATTGATAGAAGCAAGTAAAATTGATGGAATAGTTAGTTCTGATGAAATAAAATTAATTAAAAATATTCTAGTAAATAAATTTCATTTAAATTCTGAAAAAGCTGACAAAGCTATTAAATTTGTAATTCAAAAAAGTGATGAGAAGATTGAAATGTACTCAGATGTTAAGATTATTTTAGATAACATGGATCATAATGAAAGAGTTTCAGTAATTGAAATGATGTGGAAAATTATCTTGGCTGATGGAAAAATAGATGATTATGAATCAAACTTAATAAGAAGAATTTGTGGATTACTTCATGTAACAGGAACTGAAAGTTCTGAAGCTAAAAAAAGAGCTTTAAGTTTGTAAATAAGGAAAGTTTTTTATGTTTGAAAGATCCATGGATTTCGGATTAAACGAAGAAATAAAAATTCTTCAAAAAAGCGTACGTAAGTTTGCACAAAACGAAATTGCACCAATAGCAAAACAAATAGATGAAAAAAATGAATTTCCCAATCATTTATGGCAAAAGTTTGGTTCCCTAGGCTTATTAGGGATCACAGCAGATACCTCTTTTGGAGGAAGTGGGATGGGTTATTTAGCACACTGTGTAGCTCTTGAGGAAATTAGTAGAGCAAGTGCGTCAGTAGGACTTTCCTATGGCGCCTTCTCAAATTTATGTGTTAACCAAATAAATAGAAATGGAAATAAACAACAAAAAGAAAAATATTTACCTGATCTTTGCAGCGGGAAAAAAATTGGAGCCCTTGCAATGAGTGAAACAGGTTCAGGTTCAGATGTCGTATCAATGACTTTATCAGCAGAAAAACAAGGTAATAACACTTATCTTCTTAATGGTTCTAAAATGTGGATTACAAATGGGCCTGATGCTGATATTGCCGTTGTTTATGCAAAAACAAATCCAGATGGAGGATCAAAAGGCATTACAGCTTTTTTAATAGAAAAACAAATGGATGGTTTTAGAAGTGGAAAAAAAATTAATAAGTTAGGGATGAGAGGTTCTAATACTTCTGAATTAATTTTTGAGAATTGTGCCGTACCAGAAGAAAATATCCTTGGCAACATTGGAGAAGGAACCGCAATACTGATGAGTGGTTTAGATTATGAAAGAGTTGTTTTAGCAGCTGGACCTTTAGGCATAATGGCGGCCGCATTAGATATCGTTGTTCCTTACTTGCACGAAAGAAAACAGTTTGGAAAATCAATTGGTGAATTCCAGTTAATGCAAGGAAAGATAGCAGATATGTACACTACATCAAATGCTTGCAGATCATATGTTTATGCAGTTGCATCTGCTTGCGATAGAGGAGAAACTTCAAGAAAAGATGCAGCTGGGTGTATTTTGTATTCTGCAGAAAAAGCAACACAGTTAACTTTGGAAGCCATTCAATCATTAGGTGGAAACGGATATACTAAAGATTATTCTGTTGAGAGATTATTGAGAGATGCAAAACTTTATGAAATTGGGGCAGGCACTTCAGAAATAAGAAGAATGCTAATAGGAAGAGAATTATTTTTAGAAACTAAATAAAATGACAACTTTAAAAACATCAATTAATACAAAAAGTCATGATTTTAATAATAACAAAAAAATTATGTTATCTAATCTTGAAACGATTAAAATTGTTAATGAAAACTCATTCAGAGGAGGTGTAAAGAAATTTAATAATAAAATTACAAAAAATGTAAAACTTTTACCAAGAATGAGGATCACAAATCTTTTAGACCTCAACTCAGAGTTCATTGAAATTGGACTTTCAGCTGGACACAACATGTATAATAATGAATGCCCGGGTGGAGGTATAATTACAGGTATTGGCAAAGTTCATAACTTTAATGTAATGGTTGTTTGTAATGATTTTACTGTAAAAGGTGGTACTTATTATCCTATAACTGTTAAGAAGCATCTAAGAGCTCAAGAAATTGCTATAGAAAATAAACTGCCATGTATTTATTTAGTTGATTCAGGCGGAGCAAATTTACCAAATCAAGATGAGGTTTTTCCTGACAAAGACCATTTTGGAAGAATTTTTTATAATCAGGCAAGAATGTCTTCAAATAATATACCTCAAATTGCAGTAGTTATGGGAAGTTGTACTGCTGGAGGAGCTTATGTTCCTGCAATGTCTGATGAAACAATAATTGTTAAAAATCAAGGTACAATTTTTCTAGCTGGCCCACCATTAGTAAAGGCTGCTATTGGAGAAAAAACAACTCCTGAGGAATTAGGTGGGGGAGATGTACATTCAAAAATTTCAGGAGTTGCAGACTATCTTGCCAATGATGACCATGATGCATTAGAAATTGCCAGAAATTGTATTTTAAACTTAAACCTTAAATCAAAATCTAAAAATATTACTTTCGAAGAACCTCTATATAACGAAGAAGACCTCCTTGGAATAGTCCCTTCTGATTTAAGAAAACCTTTCGATATAAAAGAAATTATAATGAGAATAATAGATGGTTCAAAATTTGAAGAATTTAAAAAAGAATATGGCAAAACTCTTATAACAGGTTTTGCATCTATTCATGGAAATAATTGTGGAATAATTGCAAATAATGGGGTTTTGTTTTCTGAAAGTGCTCTTAAAGGATGTCATTTTATACAATTATGCAGTCAAAGGAAAATACCTATTATTTTCATTCAAAATATAACAGGTTTTATGGTAGGAAAAAATGCAGAACATGGAGGAATAGCAAAAAATGGAGCAAAGTTAATTAATGCAGTTTCAAATACAAAATGTCCAAAAATAACTTTAATTGTAGGAGGTAGTTTTGGAGCAGGAAATTATGGAATGTGCGGTAGGGCCTATAATCCAAAATTTCTATGGTCATGGCCAAGTTCAAAGATTTCAGTTATGGGGGGAGAGCAAGCAGCAAATGTGCTGGTTGAATTAAAAAAAATAAATGCAAGCAAAAAATTACAAACCTGGAATTTAGAGATTGAAAAAAAGTTTCATAAAAAAATAATTGATCAATTTAAAGAACAATCTCATCCTCTTTATGCTTCAGCAAGATTATGGGATGATGGTATTATTAACCCAACCGAAACAAGAAAAATTCTTGGTCAAAGTTTAGAGGTGTCATTAAGTCAAGAAATCAAAGATACAAGGTTTGGATTATTTAGAATGTAAAAAAACAGGGAAATTAAAATCAGAAATTAAAAATATGAATAATTATAAAAGTCTAATAGTTAAAGAGAAATCTCCAAGTGTAATAGAAGTGATTCTAAATCAACCTGAAAAACATAATACTCTATCTGAACAAATGATTGAAGATTTAAGTACGTGTTTCGAAAAAGTTAATAGAAATCAAGAGACTAAAATTATTGTTTTATCGTCTACTGGCAAAAGTTTTTGCGCTGGTGGAGACTTGAAATGGATGAAAAGTCAAATAAATTCTGATAGAAAAACTAGAATTAAGGAAGCAAAAAAATTAGCATTAATGTTAAATAAACTTTTTTATATAAACAAAACTATTATTGGAAAAGTTCAAGGAAATGCATTTGGAGGTGGAATTGGTATAATGGCCATTTGTGATATTGTTGTGGCTTCAGAAGATATTAAAATGGCTTTAACTGAAACAAGATTAGGGTTAATTCCAGCAACTATAAGCCCATATGTTATTCGAAAAATTGGTGAGAAAAACTGTATAGATCTTTTTACTTCTGCAAGAGTAATATCTTCTGAAGAGGGTTTAAAAAAAGGTTTGATAGATTATGTTGTAAGAGAGAATGAGCTTGAAGAAAAAATAATTGAAATATTGCAACCTTACAAACTTACCGCACCAAAAGCAGTTGCTAATTCAAAAAATCTAGTTAGAAAACTTGCTAACAAAATTGACCAAAGTTTAATAGATAATACTATAGAAGCTTTAGCCGATGCATGGGAAAATGAAGAGTCTTTAGAAGGTATTAATGCGTTCTTTAATAAAAAAAAACCAAATTGGATAATGGAGGAATAATGTCTAAAATACCTAAGCAAGAAGCAAAAGAAAAAGTTACTGCTTTAAAACTAGATAAAAACCATACAACTGAAGATGAAATTAATGCCTCGAATTATCTTAAAATTGTTAAAGAAAAAATTGGTTTTGTTCCAAATGTATTAAATGCTTTTGCAAATTTTCCTAAACAATTTGAGGGATTTACAAAACTATATAATAGCATAATGTTAGGTGAATCAGGCCTTTCTAAATTAGAAAGAGAAATGATAGCCGTAACTGTTTCTTCAGAAAATCAATGCTTTTATTGTCTTGTTGCTCATGGAGCTACTGTTAGAGAATTATCAAAAGATCCTCAATTAGGTGAAAGATTAGCTTCAAATTTTGAGTCTGCTAATTTATCCAAAAAACATAGATCTATGCTAGATTTTGCAAGAAAATTAACTAGAAATCCGTCTATAATAAATAAGGATGAAAGAGAAATTTTGACTAATGAAGGTTTTAATGACAGAGATATTTGGGATATCAGTTTAATAGTTGGATTTTTTAATATGACTAACAGGCTTGCTATTGCATCAGAAATGGAACCAAATGATATTTATCACAAAATGCATAGATAAATATATTTTGAAAGTATAATAAATGTCTTTTAAATTAAATGATACTCAAATTTCTATAGTAAAATCTGCTAAAAACATATCTGATAAATTTGATGATGATTATTGGCTAGACTGTGACTTAAATTCTAAATTTCCTCATGAGTTTTATAATGAAGTTGCATCTGGAGGATGGCTAGGGATGTGCATGCCAGAAAAATTTGGTGGTTCAAATTTAGGTATAAGAGAAGCTTCTTTATTTATGCAAACTATTTCTGAAAGTGGAGGAGGAATGGCAGCCGCCTCATCTATTCATATTAATATTTTTGGACCACATCCAATTGTAATTCACGGTAACGAAAAACAAAAAGAATCTTGGTTACCTCCTCTTATTTCAGGAAAAGAAAAAACTTGTTTCGGGGTAACTGAGCCTGATTCTGGACTTGATACAGGCCGTCTTAAGACAAAAGCTGAGAAAGTGCAGGGAGGATATATAATTAATGGTCAAAAAATTTGGACCTCTACAGCTAAAGTAGCACATAAAATTTTATTGTTAGCTCGAACAACAGATATATCTAGTACAAAAAAATCTGTGGACGGTTTAACTCTTTTTTATACAAACTTTGATAGAGAAAAAATTGAAGTAAGGGAAATAAAAAAAATGGGTAGAGGAGCAGTTGATAGTAACCAAATATTTATAGATAATTTAAATATACGAGATGAAGATAGAATTGGCGAAGAAGGGAAAGGATTTAAATATTTAATTGACAGTCTAAATCCAGAAAGAATTTTAATAGCTGCAGAAGCGTTAGGGATTGGAAGAAACGCACTAAAAAGAGCAACAAAATATGCTAAAGAAAGAATAGTTTTTGACAGACCAATAGGAAAAAACCAAAGCATTCAACATCCCTTAGCCGAAAATTGGATAGAATTAGAAGCAGCTGAACTTCTTATAGCAAAGGCTTCTTATCAGTATGACAACAAAGAAAATGCTGGGGGGCTAGCTAATGCTGCAAAATATTTTGCATCTGAAGCTGCTTTTAAAGCGGCGACTCAAGCAGTTGTAACACTAGGTGGAATGGGTTACGCTAAAGAATATCATGTTGAGAGATTACTCAGAGAGTCTTTTATTCCAAAATTAGCTCCTGTAAGCTCTCAAATGATTTTAAACTATATTTCAGAAAAGATTCTTGATCTACCAAGGTCTTATTAATTAAAAAGTTGAGCTATGAATAAATTAAAAAATAAATTTTATCATGCCTTACAAGGTATAAAAGTCCTTGATTTAACAAGAGTTTTAGGAGGACCATATGCAACACAGATATTGGCTGATCATGGCGCAATAGTAACTAAAGTAGAATCTCAACTTGGAGATGAAGTACGTGAATGGGGACCTCCATTTACAAATAATATGGCTTCCTATTTTATAAATGTTAATAGGAATAAAAGATCTATTGCTATGGATTTAAAAAAAAAAGCTGGTAAAGAAATATTATTAAAACTTTTAGAAAAATCAGATGTTCTCATAGAAAACTTTAAAACAGGAACTATGGAAAAATGGGGACTTGGTTATGAAGATATTTTAAAAGATAAATTTCCTAGGTTAATTCATTGTAGAATTTCTGGATTTGGAGCAAAAGGACCATTAGGAGGCGCTCCTGGTTATGATGCAATTGTTCAAGCAATGACAGGAATGATGACTGTGAATGGAACTCCTGAAAGTGGAAATGTAAGAATGGGAGCTCCTTTTGTAGATATGGGTACAGGATTGTATAGTACAATAGGAATTTTGATGGCACTTCACGAAAGAAATAACTCTAATAAAGGTCAGTTTATAGATATGACACTTTATGACTCAGCTCTGGCTTTAATGCACCCTCATAATGCCAACTATTTTTTAAGTAGTAAACCAGGCAAAGCAACTGGAAATTCTCATCCAAATATATCCCCTTATGATAAATTCAAAACAGCTACAAACGAAATATTTATGGGGATTGGTAATGATGCTGGTTTTGTAAGGTTATGTAATGCTCTAAACTTAAAAGAACTTGCAAATGACAGTAGATTTAAAACTAATGGAGATAGGGTTAAAAACCGTGTTGAATTGACAAAATACTTAGAAGAAGCACTCTCAACTGTTGATGGTTCAGAATTCTCAGAAAAGTTATTATCAGCTGGTATTCCGGCTGGACCAGTTAGAAACATTGAAGAAGCTATTAACCATCCTCAAACTGAAGAAAGAAAAATGGTAATGAAAAAGGATTATTACAAAGGAATAGCATCTCCAATAAAATTCAGTAGATCGAAAGATGTAGGTATAAAATTAACTCCACCTGCAATTGGTGAACACACAATCCAAATTATAAAAGATCTTGGTTACTCTGAACAAAAAATAAAAGTTCTTTTAAAAGACAAAATAATTTTTAAACAAAATTAATTAATCAGTTTTTTAAAATAATAAGATCTTATTTTTTCTATTTTTTTATAAATTATATTTCTTAATTTTTTTTGATTAGTAAAAAGAATAAATGCTTCTATACCTTGGAAAACAAAGAGATCTATTCCAAAAATTATCCTGGATTTATTTTTCTCAGCAATTTTTAAAAAATCTGTTTTAGCTGGAGTATAAACTACATCATAAACCCAATGATTTTTTGTAGTTATAAGTTCTGGCAAAGGGTTGCCAAGAGAATTTTCATGACCAATTGGCGTGCAATTTACTATTCCTTCCACCTCCTCTTGAAGCTCAATTAAATTCATAGATTTCAAATTATCACAGTTAATATTTTGTTTTCTCAATTCATCAATTAGCTGTTTTGACTTTTTTAAATTTTTTTCTATTAAGTATATTTTTTCTACGCCAAATTTACCTAATGCAAAGCAAACTGCTCTTCCAACCCCTCCACCCCCAACAACAATTATTTTTTTTAAAGGAGCATTAAAATGAAAATCTAAAGATTTTAAAAAACCCAAGAAATCTGTGTTTCTAGCTATAATTTGGTCTTTAAACAGAAGTGTATTAGAAGCTTTCGTCAGCTCAACTTCATCACCATTGATTTGAACAAAGTCTAAAATTTTTTCTTTAAATGGATATGTTACTCCAAGACCCAAAAAATTCTCTTTTTTCAAGCCATTGATTATAATTTTTAGATTAACATTTTTTTTTTGAGAAAAATCAAATAATTGATACTTAATCGGTATCTCAAACTCACTTCCCAATTTGTAAATTAAATCTGGCATCTGAGACCTTGAAATGAAGTGACCTATTAATCCCAATTTATACATTGTTAAATTAGACTTCTAAATTTCAGAAAATTGTTCTTTTTTAATAGCTAAAACAGAAGAAAAGGTTGAGACACAAAAAGGTACACAAAACGTTATAGCAATTTTAATCCAATTTATTAATGTCATATTACCATTAATAATATGATCTCCATGATTTATAGCAGCTAAAATTATACCAACTACACTAGCGAATTTTATTGCTCTTAAAATAACATCTTTTCTAGTAATTAATTTAAACATTTTTTTAACCTTAACTAGATTATGATGTATATTACATATATGTATAAGAATTAAAAGACCAAAAGAGGATCATATGATTGTAAAAATATTTGTAAGAACATTTCCTAGTAAAGAGGACTGTGAACTTTTTGAATCAATTTTAGAAACTAAATGGCCAAATCTTTTACAAACTGTAAAAGGTGTAAGATTTAGAGCAATTAAAAATCCAAACACAGCAAATGTTAGCGTTGTATTATGGGAATTTCCCGATAATGAATCAATGAAAAGTATAGAAAAGTTAATTCAAGAAAATATAGTAAAATATGTTAAAACTTTATCTCCGAAAACTGTAGAATTTACAGGTGTAGTAACTCAAGATCTAGGAGAATTGTCTTTTAATTAAAATATAAAGACCCGATTTAGAATTTAATTAATAATCTATACAGACAAATATTTTTTTACAGTATTATTATTTAAATTTTTACTTTTCCCCTCCCAAACATTCTGACCCCTTTGAAGAATATACAAATAGTCTGCTAAGGGCTTAATTTTATTTAAATATTTGTCAATTAGGATGATCGAGACTCCTTCCTTTTTTAATTTAGAAATAATGTTCCAGATTTCATTTCTTAAATTTGGAGATAATCCTTCAGTTGCTTCATCCAAAATTAATAGTTTTGGATTAGTCATTAATGCTCTTCCAATTGATAACATTTGTTGTTCACCTCCAGATAAAGATGAGGCCATTTGATTAAATCTTTCATTTAATCTTGGGAATACTGACTTCAATTTATCAATTGACCAAAATCCCTTCTTTGCAGAACAAATTAGATTTTCATATACGGTTAGATTTGTAAAAACCCTTCTTCCCTCAGGTACTAAGCCAAAACCAAGTTTTGCAATTTCATAACTTCGTTTATTGATAATTAATTCATCTTGAAAAAAGATATTTCCTTCAACTTTTTCAATCATTCTAAAAATTGCTTTGATTGTAGTTGATTTACCCATCCCATTTCTTCCTAGCAAAGCCACCATTTGTCCTGGTTGAATTTCTAAATTAACACCGAACAAAGCTTGACTATCACCATACCAAGCTTTTAGATTTTCAACTTTCAATAAATTATTCAATTTTCTGTTCCTAGATAAACTTCTTTTACAGTTTTATTTTTTTTAATTTCTGAAACTGACCCACTCGCTATAATTTCTCCATAATCCAAAACTGAAATTCTGTCAGCTAATGAAAAAACTGTATCCATATCATGCTCAATCAATAAGATTGGCGCTCTTTTTTTTATTTTCTTAAATAATTTAATTATTAATTTAGAAGAGGTTTCATCTAAACCAGCCATAGGTTCATCAAATAAAAAAATTTCAGGTTTCATTGATAATGCAATACATATTTCTAATTTCCTTTTTTCGCCATGACTTAAACTTGAAACCAGATTATTAGATTTTTTATCTAGATCTACTTCTTTCAAAAATTCATGAGCTTCATTTGTAAAATTTTTATTTAAATTAATATTTGTTAAAATATCTAAAGAGTTTTTATTTTTTCCAATTAAAGAAAGTTTAATATTTTCGATCACACTAAATGTATTTATTATTGATGAAACTTGAAAACTTCTGGCAATACCTTTTTTAGCTCTTTCCTCAGGTTTAAAATTTGAGATTTCTTGATTTTTTAAAAAAATATTTCCAGATTCCTGTGCCAAAAAACCTGTTATCAGTTTTATCAAAGTTGATTTTCCTGCTCCATTAGGACCAATTAAAGCATGAATTTCTTTTTTTCTGATTTCTAGACAAATATTGTTACTAGCTTTTACTCCATGAAAGTTTTTTGTTAGATTATTAATTTTTAGAATGGAGTTTTTCATGATTCACTCTCTTTTAAAAAAAAACTCATTACACCAGATCTTGCTAATAAAACTTCCAAAATAATTATTAACCCCAACCAAAATTGCCAATTTTCTGAAACACCCCCAAGAGCATGCTCTAAAATAATGTAAAATACTGCTCCTAAAATAGGCCCATATAATCTCGCCACACCCCCTAAGATTACTAAAACCATTATTTCACCTGACATTTGCCAACTTAGGACTGATGGACTGACAAATCTATTTAAATCTGTATAAAGAGAACCTGCTAGTCCAGCTATTGCTCCTGAAAATACAAATGCAATTAATTTTACTCTAAAAGGATTAATTCCTATAGATTTAACTCTTTCCTCATTTTCTTTACATGCCTTTAAAACTAGGCCAAAAGGCGAATTTAAAATTATCTTTAGAAAAAATAATAAAATGATCAACCATACTAAGCATATAAAATAAAATACAATTGGATTCATAGTATTGAAAAATGGAAAAACATTTCTGACATATATTGATAATCCATCTTCACCACCATAAGCAGGCCAACTTATGGAAAAGTAATAAATCATTTGAGCAAATGCTAATGTTATCATTATAAAATAAACTCCAGATGTTCTTAATGAGAAATATCCAATAAAAAGTGCAACTAAGGAAGAAACTAAAATTGACATTATCCATACAACTACCATTTGGTTTGAACCTTGAAACTGAAATAAAAAAAGCAATGGTTCAGAATTTTGGGCATGGCTAGCAATTATTCCTGTTATATATCCACCTACTCCAAAAAAAGCAGCATGACCAAATGAAACTAGACCACCATAACCTAGTATGAAATTTAATCCTATTCCTGCAATTGATAAAATTACAATTTTTGTTGTTAAAGTCGTTAGATAAGGTTCATTAAAAAAATATGCTAAAAAAGGAATAAAAAATAATACGAACAAAATAATTATATTTAATTTTTCTTCTTTTATCATTATTTGATATTTCCATATAAACCTGATGGTCTAAAAACTAATACTATTGCCATAAGAATATAAATTGACATTGAGGCAATTGAAGAACCAATTGAAGTAGCTGAGGCATTATCGAAAAAATAACTAAAAAAGGAAGGCAATAAAAAACGCCCCATAGTATCTGTCATGCCAACCAATAAGGCGCCAACAAAGGCTCCTTTAATTGATCCAATTCCTCCAATTACAATTACTACAAATGCAAGAATTAAAACTGGTTCTCCCATACCCACCTCTACAGATTGGATGGCACCAATAAGTGCGCCTGCAAGACCTGCTAATGCTGCTCCTAAAGAAAAAACGATTGTATATAATTTAGTCACATCTATACCAAGTGCTGCAGTCATTTCTCTATCATTTTGGCCTGCTTTTATTCTTATTCCTGTCAAGGTTTTTGAAATTAAAAAATATAATATAATAGCTATTATAATACCCACAAAAATAATCATCATTCTATATTTTGAATATATTATTCCTAGTGGTAGAGAAAAGCTTGAACTTAGCGAATCTGGTATATCTAGGTATAGAGGATATGCACCAAAAATCCATCTAACACCTTCTGAGAAAAGTAAAATTAGCGCAAAAGTTGCTAGTACTTGATCTAAATGGTCTCTCTTATAAATTTTTCTTATAACAATTAGTTCTGTTATTGCACCAGCAAGTAAAGCGGCTACAAAACTTGAAACCATTGCAACGAAAAATGAGCCTGTTAACTCTGCAAATAGTGCTGCAGCAAATGCACCTATCATATAAAAGGAACCATGAGCCAAATTTATTAAACCCATAACTCCAAAGACAAGTGTCAACCCAGCAGACATCAAGAAAAGCATCACGCCAAATTGAAGTCCATTTAAAATTTGTTCAATTAGTAATGAAATCGTCATTTTAATTTTCAAGTGAGTTTAAAATAAACTCACTTGAATAGTTATATTATTTTAAAGAACAATTATCTATATAAGCATTCGATCTATCCTTCAATCCAACTGAAATGATCTTATTAGTTAGTATATCTCCCTCTTTAATTACTTCTCTAACATAAATATCCTGGATAGGATGTTGGTTGCTGGCGAATTTAAATTTTCCTCGAGTAGAGGAAAAGTTGGCTGCTTTTAATGCATTCCTAAAGCCATCTTTATTTGAAATTGAAGATTCACTTAAAGCTGACATAAGTAATTTTCCAGTATCATATCCCTGAGATGCGTACAATGAAGGAAGTCTATTATATGCTGACTTAAAGTCTGAAACAAAAGTTTTGTTTGCTTCATTATCTAGATCTTTTGACCATTGTGATGTGTTTTTAACTCCAAGTGCAGCATTGCCAACTGCTTTTAAAATTCCTTGATCAAATGAAAAAGCTGGACCAACAACTGGTAAATCGATTCCAGATTGAGCATATTGCTTCATAAAACCAATTCCCATTCCACCTGGAAGAAAAAAGAACACACTATCTGCACCTGAGGCTCTAATTTGAGCTATTTCTGCAGCATAATCTTTTTGACCTAACTTAGTATATAATTCTCCAGCCAAATTTCCCTTAAAAAAACGTTTATAACCTGTTAAGGCATCCTTCCCTGCTGGATAATTTGGAGCAAGAATAAAAGAATTACTATAGCCAGCTGAGTTAGCATATCCACCCGCAGCTTCATGCAGGTTATCATTCTGCCATGCTACATTAAAATAGTTTTTGTGACATCCTTTACCTGCTAATGCAGATGGGCCTGCATTAGGAGATAAATAAATTATATCTTGACTTACTGCAGCTGGCACAACTGCCATGGCTAAATTTGACCAGATAATTCCTGTCAAAACATCAACTTTATCAGATTGTATCATTTTGTCTGCTATCTGCACGGCTATGTCAGGCTTTCTTTGATCATCTTTTACTATGACTTGAATGTTTTCATTATCTTTTACTGCAAGTAAAAATCCATCTCTAACATCTATACCAAGTCCAGAACCACCACCAGACAAAGTGGTAATCATACCTACTTTGACCACATCTTCTTTTTTTTGCTTATCAAAATAATAATATGAACCACCCGCTATTATAATTAATAGAGCAATTAAAATTGAATTTTTTGACATTTGTAACCTCCCAAAAATTCATAATATCTAAAAAAATAAATATCAATATTGAAATACTTACATATTAGTAACATGATTAATTACTAACTTAAAATTAAAAATTAACAATTATAATCATATTAAATTCAAATTTTTTAATAAAACAAAATACAAATAATTAAAATAAAATTATAAATTGAGCAATCCTACTTGACTCCTTACTAAAGAGTTTTAATAGTATTAACTAATGATATTTAACAAGTCATTAATCATTTCTCAGGAGGAAAATTATATGATTAAATCTAAAACACTATTAGCAATTGGGTCAGGTTTGGCTGTAATAACCGGATTAATTGCCTTTTCTACCACTTCTTCTTTAGCAGCTAAAAAACCAGCTATAGAAGTTGTCACGCATGCTGGAGCAGGTGGTGGAACAGATGTTAATTCAAGAATGATGATGCTTCGTTCTAGAAGAACTCTAAAACAAGACATGGTCGTTGTTAATAAAAGAGGTGGTGGTGGAGCTGCTGCTATGAATTATTTTATGACAAGGCCAGCTGATGGTAACACTATCTTAACTTTTACAGTTGGTCACGCTATTACTATGGCAATGGGTAAAACAAAATTAAAGTTAAGTGATATGGCACCAATATCTAGAGGAACTAATGACCCACAAATTTTAATGGTAAATTGTAAGAAAAGTCCCTACAAAACACCTGAAGATTTTGTTGCTGGCATGAAAAAAGGTGATAAAATAACTTTTGGTGGAACACACACAGGTACAATTGATCATATAACAGTATATCTTTGGGCAAAAAGATTGGGTCAAAAGATGCCTAAATATTTACCTTTTAAAGGTGGTGGAGAGTTAGCTACTAGATTAGTAGCAGGAGAAGTTGATGTAGGAACATTAAATTTATCTGAAGCTGCAGCACCTGTTGAGGCTGGAGATATTTGCCCACTTGTTATTTTAGCTGAAAATGGTATGGCACCAATTCCTAAAGCTAAAACTGCAAAAGAGTTAGGTATTGATCTTGTATTGTCAACAACAAGAGGTTTTGTAACACATGCTGGAGTTGATAAAGCAAGAGTTGCTGCAATGGAAAAAGGCATTCAAAAAGCTATGAAACATTCAATGTATCAAGCTTACTTAGCTAATTCCGGATTAGATAACACATCACCTCAACCTTCAGGACCATGGGGCAAGCAAATTGCATTTATGGTTGGTGAGTTTGGGCCTGCTTTAAAAGAAATGGGCTTAATAAAGTAAATAAATTAAGATAAATGCTCTCTTTCTAGTGAAGGAGAGCATTTTTTAAATATCATGATTAAAAAAAATATATTTTTTGTACCATTATTTTTAGCAGTTTTTTCTATAATAGTTATAGGGATTGCATTGCAACTTGATACATCACCTGAAATGATAGTGGGTGATAGTATGCAGGCTAGATCTTTTCCGATTTTTTTAATGGTTTTAAATTTAATATTGATAGTAGTTTTAACTTTTCAATTATCAAAAAGTAATCCTAAAAAAACCCCACTAGAAAAGTTTCCGACTTGGGGAAGTATTTTATTATTTGCATTATTTTATTTACTAACCGTTTATACAGATATGTTTATAGGAATTTTTTTGGTAATGTTTTTAATGTGCAGATTATGGGGAGAGAAAAGACTATGGGTTTCTCTATTAACTGCCTCAATTACACCTGCTCTGATTTTTATGCTTTTTGATTTTGTATTAAAAATAAGATTTCCAAGAGGGTTACTCACAAATATTTATTATGGATAGAAAGAATTAGATGTTTGAACAAGCAATAGGAGCAATGGCTTCAGTTATGGTAGACCCATATTTATTGG
>MDSV01078920.1_pt1 | contig 24588 bp, 20 predicted proteins | sample 810851 | NCBI WGS metagenome assembly MDSV01 (sample SAMN05326640, study PRJNA326480) | marine metagenome | isolation source: seawater | place: Atlantic Ocean: North East | collected 2012
TGGCTTTTATAATCTAAATATAATTACAGTTTGCTTGGATAAATTAGAAAAAGATTTTACGAAGATTTGGCTATCTGATAAATCAGAATTAGAAAGTTCTGGGCCTGTTTACTTTTATTCTTCATTCGATAGCTTAGGCAAGGAAGAAATTTCGAAAAATATACTTTTTTTTATTTTTCAGCGTTATGAAGATAAAACACTTAATCACATTTCATTTAAAAAAAGAATATTGCTTGGTAAAACTCTACAACTATTTATAGGAAAGATAATTTATCTTTTTTTACTCTCTTTAATTTCAAAGATTAATGGTAGCAAAGTTCATTTAGACGAAAGCCTACCCACAGCCCTATATAGATCAGATAGTCAAGTATCTCTTTTTGAAAGAATGGAACCAGGCTTAAGAGTTAACTACATTAAAATACCTATAAGGAATGAAATTTTTTCACGCCCTATAAAGGGTAGCTTATTTCCTCTACCTTTGGTTGGGATACTACGAGATATTTTTACTTGGGCTATAAACTCAGGAAAGAAATTGAAAGATTTTAGAAAGAAACATCTGTGCTTTAACTCCTATCAAATGTTCTTAGAATTGTTGATCGTTGATTTAGAAAGTCTTGTTTATGAGAGATGGATCAAAAATATATCAAAGACTTTAAGGCATGGACCGGAGGTTCTTAACTTAGAATTAAGAAGCCCGCAAGCAAGGATTTGTTATGAAACATTTTCAAAAAATAATTTTAAGGTAAAGCAATATCTTACTTGTGATACAGACGTAATTGATTTACCCAGTCCAATTTTTGGAGATATTATCGTTGTGCCATCATCTTTTTATCAATCTGAGTTCTCTAAGTATGTAAATGAGCCAGTATTAGTTAAGCCGATATTTACACCCGAGCAAGAAAACAAAGCGACAGGAAAACTAAATAAAGTATTTAGTAAAGTTGTTTATTTGCTCAAAGCAGAATTCAATAGTGAACAATTTAAAAGTCTTAACGCAATTTTAGAACTTAAAAAGCAAGAGAACTTTGAATTAATAATAAGACCTCATCCAAGAGGTTTGCCTAAAGAGATAAAAGGATTGTTAAAAGGAGATGTTACTTTATGTAACGAAGAATGGAATAAGGTTGAAGGGCTTTATCATGATGCTTTGTTTGTTACCTTCAATAGTGCTTCTCTATTCGAAATTATTTCAAGAAATCTAGATTTTTTATTGCTTGAAGGCGGTATTCAATTTTTTTCTGGCTTAGATCTTTCAAATAGAGTGCTAACTGATTCAAAAAATATAAAAGATTTCTTAATAGTATAAAATGAAGAAAAAATGGAAAAAAGATGAATAATAAAATTTTAGTAACTGGTGCGTGCGGCTTTATAGGATCTCATCTAGTAGAAAGTTTGGTAGAAGAAGGCTTTAAGGTTGTAGCCTTCGATCGTTACAATATCAATGGAGATTGGGGTTGGCTGGAAAATTCAAAATATAAAAATGATTTTGAAATGATTCTTGGTGATATTCGAGATTATGATTCTGTAGATAAAGCTATAAACGGATGTTCTTCTGTGTTTCACCTGGCCGCTCTTATAGGTATTCCTTATTCTTATATATCACCATTAGCTTACATAAGAACAAACGTAGAAGGTACTTATAATATTTTAGAAAGCTCAAAGAATCGGGATCTTGAACAAGTTCTAGTTACTTCTACGAGCGAAACATATGGATCAGCACAGTATGTTCCCATCAATGAGTTGCACCCCTTAGTAGGTCAGTCACCTTACTCAGCTTCAAAAATAGGTGCTGATAATATGGCTCTCAGTTATTATCTTTCCTTCGACCTACCTTTAAAGGTTGTTAGGCCATTTAATACCTACGGTCCTCGACAATCCGCTAGAGCAATAATTCCCACTATTATTTCACAAGCATTAGCTGGAAAAGAAAAGATTCACCTTGGAAGTCTAAGTCCAACCAGAGATTTAACTTTCGTAAAGGACACATGCAAGGGCTTTAGAGAAATATATAAATCAGAAAAACTTTTTGGTGAAGTAGTCAATATAGGCATGCAAGAGGAAGTATCTATTGAAGATTTAGCTAATTTAATCTTTGAGTTAATGGATGTAGAGGTGGAAGTATTATCTGAAGACAGGAGGATAAGACCTAAAAAAAGTGAAGTAGATAGACTTCACTGTTCTAATAAAAAGTTAATAGATAATTCAAACTGGCAACCAGATTACAACCTTAGACTAGGCCTTACCGAAACAATCAATTGGTTCAAAGATTCTAAGATTTCTTATAAGCCTGATGAATACAGTGTCTGATATTGGTATATCGATTATCGGTGTAGGAAATATAGCACATGAGCATGCGCGAGTTTTAAACTCTTTGGATGGTGTATATTTAAAGGGGGCATTTTCAAGAACAGCAAAGAACACAGAAGAATTCGCTACAGTACATAAAACAACTGCTTATAGAGATCTAGATTCTCTTACATCCGATGAACCTGAAGGCATAATTGTTGCTGTTTCAGCTGATCAGATTTTCAGGGTTTCCAAAGAATTGCTGCCCTGTAAAATTCCCTTGCTGATTGAAAAACCGCCTGGGTTATCTCTTGAAGAGCTGGGAGAGCTTGCTTCATTAGCTAAAAAATTTAGTTCCCCTAATATGATTGGCCTTAATAGGAGATTTATGTCTCATTTTTTGGAAGGTGTAAGATTTTTAAATGAGCATGGCCCTTTACTGGGGCTTTTAATAGAGGGACATGAAAGATTGTGGCAGTTAGAAAATAGTGTAGATGAATCTCTTATTAGAAAATGGATCTACGCTAATTCTATTCATACCATCGATTTATTAAGATATTTCGGTGGAGAAGTATCAGAGCAACTATCTTTGAACAGGTCTTTTACAAAAAAACATACAGATCAATTTAATTCTATTTTCAGGATGGAAAATGATTGTCTAGCCACTTACATTTCACATTGGTCATCTCCAGGATCTTGGGGGGTAAAATTAATGGGAAATGGAGTTAGCGTATTATTTTCTCCACTTGAGAGCGGCTTTACTATTGATAGAACCTTTTCAAAAACCTCATTACCTATTTCTAAGTATGATCAAATATTTAAACCAGGATTCTATAATCAGATGCTTGCCTTTAAACACTTAATAGAATTTGGTAACTTGGAGTGGCCTGCAGTAGACCTAGATGACTCCTTAAAAACCTATGAAATTGCTACCAAAATGATTTTAGAAACTATTTAATGTTGATATTATTGAACTTATGAAAAATAAATTCATTGAGATACAAGGCCGGAGAATTGGCTATGATGAAGAGCCGTTAGTAATTGCCGAGATAGGTATCAACCACAATGGGTCTTTAGACGTAGCTAAAAAAATGGTTGATGTTGCCTTTGATTCAGGAATTGAAATTATTAAGCATCAAACTCATGTCGTAGAAGACGAGATGAGTAGGGAGGCTAAATCTATCGTACCAGGCAATTCTACTGATTCTATATTTAAAATAATGAATGACTGTGCTTTGAATGAGGAAGAGGAATACGAATTAAAGACATATGTAGAAGCGAAAGGGTTAATCTTTTTTAGCACCCCTTTTTCCCGGGCTGCTTTGAGAAGACTCGAGAGTTTTCAAGTTGAGGCATATAAGATTGGTTCAGGAGAATGTAATAATTATCCATTATTAGATTTAGTTGCACGTAATAAGAAACCTGTGATTATAAGTACGGGCATGAATGATATGAAGAGTATTGATAAGGCTGTCGCTATATTCCAAGAACACAAAACTCCATATGCGATTATGCATACAACAAATCTATATCCTACGCCCCACAATCTGGTCAGGTTGAATGCCGTAACTGAGCTATTGGAACGATACAATGTACCTGTGGGCTTATCTGATCATACTGTCGATAACAATGCCTGTTTAGGCGCTGTAGCTTTAGGGGCTTCAATTCTAGAAAGACATTTTACTGATTCTATGGGTAGAGAAGGTCCGGATATCATATGCTCTATGGACCCACAGGCTGCAAAGGAATTAATCCAATCGGCTAAGCTTTTGGCTTTATGTCGTGGTGGAACCAAAGGCCCTTTACCAGAAGAGCAAATAACCATTGATTTTGCATTTGCATCAGTTTGTTCAACGTGCTCAATAAAAAAAGGAGACTTGTTAACTGAAGATAATATATGGGTAAGAAGACCTGGAAAAGGAGACTTTACAGCTGAAGATTACAAACTCCTATTAGGTAAAAGAGCTTCACATGATATTGAGGCTGACACCCAAATCAAAAAAGAACAAATTGAGCTCTGATGATCTAAGGGTTTATCTTACAGGGAGCAATGGATTTATTGGTTCGAATCTTCTCTCTTATTTTTCTGAAATAGATATTATTGAAGTTCAAAGATCCGAAAATCATATTGATTTAGTCCATGATAAAAAAAATATTTTGATATGGGCTGGTGAACCTTCAAATATTAGAAAGGTAAATGATGGAGCTTTTGAAGAGCAAGAAATCTTAACTGATCGTCTTTCTAAGCTTGTAAATCTACCATTTGATCAGATTATATATTTATCATCAATTTACACATACAAGAGAACTGATTTTAAAGAAATTTATAATGAAAATGACCTTGTAGACACTAAAAATTTTTATTCAAAAGGTAAAGTTCAAAGGGAAAAGCTAGTATTAAAAAAGCGACAAGGTTGCGTCTTGCGCCTATCTAATATTTATGGGTTAGGAATGCATGATAATATTTTTGAAGATATAAGAAATGAATTTAAGAAAAAGAAAGACACTATGAATATAAGGAACTTGAAATCTAAATTAGATTTAATATACATAGATGATTTATTGGAATGTATCAATAAATCTATGGAAATGGGAATAACAGGTCTATATAATCTTTGCTCTAACAAGGAGACAACACCTTTAGTAATTTTAGACACTATTTTTTCTTTATTGGGCACCAGTAGAAATATCGTTGAAACACATCCTGACATTATTGGATATTTAATTGGAGATAATACAAAAATTAGATCTGAACTTGATTGGGTTCCAAGTCATACCTTAGAAGAAGGACTAACAAAATTAATCAATAAAGGATATTTTTATGGGTAAACGCAAGATAGCTATATATACAGGCAATAGAGCAGAATATGGTTTGCAGTTACCGATAATAAGAGCAATCGATAAACATCCTCAGCTTGATTATTCATTAATTGTCAGTGGAGCTCATTTAGAAAAAAAATATGGAGAAACGATTAATGAGATTAAGAAAGATGGTTTCAAAGTATCTCACCAGATTAAATTAGATCTCAAAAATGATTTGCTAAATAATACTCCTGAAGCAATTGGTACAGGGATTACAGAAATTGCTAAAGCTCTTAAGAAGATAAAACCTGATCTTTGTTTAGTTTATGCTGATAGATTTGAGACTTTTGCAGCTTCTATAGCTTCTAGTCAGTCAGGTATACCTACTGTTCATCTCGAGGGAGGAGATATAACAGAGGGAGGAGCTCTTGATGATTCTGTCAGACACGCCATCACTAAATTATCAAATCTTCATTTTACAACCAATGCAGAAGCCTCAAAAAGATTGCTTAAATTAGGTGAAGAAAAATGGAGAGTACACACCGCAGGTTATCCAACCTTGGATTTGATAAGATCAAAAGAGTACACATCAAAGGAGGAGATGATCAAAAAGTACAATATAGACACATCTAAGAATCTTATTTTACTTTCTATGCACTCAGTAACTTTAGAAGCTTCCGAAGCAAGACGTCAAGTCTTACCAGTTTTAGGCGCTTTAAAAAAACTTTCTTCTAACTACAGGGTAATTGCAACTTATCCAAACAATGATGCTGGAGGAAGGGCCATCATAAAAGAATTTAAAAAGTATAATAAAACTTCAGAAAACTTCACATTAGTCCCTTCATTGGGCAGAGAGGATTTTCATGGCCTTTTAGCACTTAATAAAGTCATGGAGACAACCATGATGGGCAATTCTTCTGCAGGGATAAAAGAAACACCTGTATTTAAGTGTCCATCCATTAACATCGGCACAAGACAACAAGGAAGATTGCGATCCAGTAATATTATTGATTCTGATTACAAAATAACTCAAATCTCAGCTGCCATAAAGAAATCCTTCAGTAAAAATTTCAGACATCAATGTAAAACTTGCAAAAATCCCTATGGTAAGGGTAAGGCTGGCGAAGTAGTTACAAATATTTTGGCCAATATCACTCTGGATAAGAGACTTCTGATAAAAAAAATGACATATTGATAGTTTGATAATGGATAAATATCTGGTCAACAAAGATTCATCTATAAAAGATACTCTACAAGCTTTGGACGATGCTCATACAAAATGCTTGGTTGTTATAGGTCCCGACAACAAGCTACTAGGGACTATAAGTGATGGAGATATAAGGAGGGCTATTCTCAAAAATCCTAACTTAGAAAGTTCTATCGAAAAAATATTTAATAAAACTCCAAAGGTTTTTACTAAAGAGGAAAAAACAAATTTGAATCCGACCGTAAAAAAGGAACTGCTCAAAGAAGGGATTAATATAATTCCTGTAGTATCAAGCAGCGAGGAAGTTCTTGAAGTTTTAACACTAAATTCATTGATAGATCACCCCAAGGATATAAAAGAACCTATTAATGCCGATGTAGTAATCATGTCTGGTGGAAAAGGAACCAGACTAAAACCTTTTACGGATGTTCTTCCCAAACCTTTAATACCTATCCATGATAAGACTATTCTCGAGCATATTATTGGTCAGTTCCTAGATTATAGAGTAAATGATTTTTACTTAACTCTTAATTTCAAGAGCCGAATAATCAAAGCTTTCTTTGAAGAACTTAATCCTGAATATAATGTAAAATTTTTAGATGAAAAGGAACCTCTAGGAACCGCCTCAAGCCTTCAGCTTCTTCCTCAAAAAAAAGAGAAACATTATTTTGTTACGAATTGTGACACTCTTATAAAGGTAAATCTTAAAGACTTCTATGATTATCACATTAATGGAAAATATGATCTTTCATTAGTGGCATCAGCCATAAAATATAATATACCTTATGGAACATGCATCTTAGATGAAAATGGAGATCTGAGTGAGATAAGTGAAAAACCAGAATTTAACTTCTTAGTTAATTCTGGCATGTACTTAGTAAATCCAGATTCCCTAAGTCATATTCCCAAAGATTCTCATTATGATATGACAGACTTTATGGATGATATTATAAAAAATTCAGGCAAAGTCGGAGTATTTCCTGTAAAGGAAGATGATTGGACTGATATCGGTCAATGGGAAGAGTATAAAAAAGTAGTCAAAAGCTTCAATTGAAAATAAAAGTAGTAGTAGTCGGCTACGGCTCAATAGGAAGGAGACATTGTGAATTACTTGCTTCTATGCCTGAAGTATCAGAAGTTTGCTGCTTAACTTCACAAAAGGATTTACCTATTAAAACCCTTTCTTCTATGGATGAATTAATTAAGTACGGTCCTGATTATATAGTTCTTGCTTCTCCAACATCAAATCATTACGAGCAACTTTATTTTCTAGAAACATATCTCAGCAACAAAAAGATTCTTGTTGAAAAACCTTTGTTTGACAAGATTCATGACTTCTATCCGGTAAAAAACAAAGTTTATGTTGGATATAATCTAAGATTTAATCCATTAATTCATGAAGTCAAAGAGAAATTGAAGAATAAGACGATCTGGAATGTTAATGTTTTTTGCGGATCCAATCTAGAAAACTGGCGGAATAATATTAGCTATAATCAATCTTCTAGCGCAAAATTGGAGACTGGAGGAGGGGTTCTATTAGATTTAAGCCATGAAATAGATTACCTTCAGTGGATATTTGGTCCCATTACAATTGACTTTGCTAGGAATTCTAAGATTTCAGATTTAAAAATACAGACAGATGATTTTTTAAGCCTTGCTGGTCGTATCCAAGACAACATCAACTTCCAAGTAACATTGAACTATTTTTCGAAAATAGATCAAAGGAGAATAATAATTGATGGATCAGGGTTTGCTATGATTGTTGATCTCATTAATAATGAAATAGTTCAGGATGTGGAAGGCGAAAGGTTAACGATTGCGTATTCAGATTTTGTTAGAAATGATTCTTTCGAAGACATGCATAAAGCTATTTTATTAGACAATGACGAATCAGTATGTAGTTTTGATGAAGGACAAAAAGTAATGCAAGTAATTGAGAAAATAAGAAGAATAAGTTATGAATAATCTTTGCTCTATAGGAATGAGGGGTGGTTCTAAGGGCGTAAAAAATAAAAATCTAAGGCGTATGCACGGTAAGCCTTTACTAGCGTACACACTTGATCAAGCAAGAGAGAGCGATCTTTTTGATCATATTGTCGTTTCTACAGATTCAGAAGAAATTCAACAGTTAGCTTTATCACTTGGAGCTGAAGCTTGGTTCTTAAGGCCTAAGGAGATGGCAACTGATGAGTCAGGCAAACTTCCGGTTATTAGTCACACTTTAAACGAATCCGAGAAGTACTTTTCCATCAAATTTGATGTCGTCGTAGACTTAGACGTTACTGCACCATTGAGAACATCTCAAGACATCAAGAAGGCTTATAAGCAGCTTATAGAGACTGATTCAGATAATCTTATCTCTGTTTGTGAAGCCAGGAAGAATCCTTATTTTAATATGATTGAACTAGTAGAGGATAAACCTGAACTTGTAAAAATCACTAAAAATAGACCTGTAAGGAGGCAAGAGGCTCCAAAAGTGTATGATATGAATGCAGCAATTTTTATGTGGCAATCTAGATGTAAAATTGATTATAAAAATTTAATAACAGGCAGAACCACTTTATTCGAGATGCCTCAAGATAGATCTGTAGATATAGATAGCGAAACTGATTGGAAATTTGTTGAGTTTATGATGAGCAATAAATCTTGAATATGAATAAAGGTTTAAAAATATTTGATCTGAAAGGAAGGAAAGTTTTTGTCCTTGGAGGATTGGGATTGATTGGAAAATATATCGTTAATATTTTACTAGAAGCTGGCTCAGATATTGTTGTTCTCGATATTGATAGCAGAAGGGAGGACAATTCTATTGAAGATCAATCCCAAAATACAAAGATAAATTTTGAATATTTTGACTGTTCCGACCTAGAAAACTTGGAGCAAAATACAGACGATCTAATTGTTAAGTATGGCTGTCCAGACGTATTCATTAATTGTTCTTGGCCAAGAACAGAAGACTTCGCTTCGAATAATTACAGGGATTTAAGATTGGAATCGCTAAGAAAAAATATTGATATGCATTTAAATAGTTATTCATGGATGGCAATTGCTATTGGAAATCAAATGATCCAAAGTAAAAAGAAAGGAAGTATTATCCAATTTGGTTCTATTTATGGCTTAGTAGGACAAGACTTAACTGTCTATGAAGGAACAGAAATGAAAGAAAATGCAAGTTACTCAATTATTAAAGGAGGGATTATCAATTTAACCAGATCTATGAGTTCCTTCTACGGAAGACATCAAATCAGGGTTAATTCTGTCTGCCCCGGTGCTGTACAGGGACATGTAGCCGGAGGAGCTAATCAACAAAATATCGATTTTATTAAACAATTCTCGAATAAAGTTCCTCTTGGAAGATTGGCATTGCCTGAGGAAATGGCAGGACCTGTTTTATTTCTTGCTTCAGATGCTTCATCCTATGTCACAGGATCGACATTAATAGTAGACGGCGGCTGGACAGCAATTTAAAGGCCTTTAATAAATGAAAAAATTTCTAATAATCGGGGCAGGAAATCTTGGAGAGCGCTCTATCCAATCTATTCAAGAAGAGTTTCATGACCCTCAGATATTTATTTCAGAGAAGAATAAAGATAGAGAAGCTTATATAAAAAATAAGTATGGAGTCAAAAGCTATATCGAAAATACTTCATTACAAGATTTTGCATTTATTCATATCTCAACCACCTCGACAGATAGGCATAATATTATTTTGAATCTAGAAGTTCGTAAAGGTTGTTTTGTTCTTATTGAAAAACCAACAGCAAGCAGCTTATCCCAATTAATAGATCAAACTAAGATGAAACTGAACAGAAGTTATTTTGTTAATCTACCGAGAAGAGTTTATCCAATCAATTCTTTTTTGAAAACTCAGATTAAAGGCCCTTTTCAGATGTCTCTTAAATATAAAAACCTTAATCTTTTCAGCAATATTTCCCATTTTATTGATTTAAGTCGTTATTTCGGAGCTAATGGAAAGTATAGTATTGATGCAGGAAATCTAAAGAAAATAGACACACCTCGAGAAGGTTATGTAGATTACTGCGGTGATTTAGTGCTGCGCTTTGAGTGTGGTTCAGTTTTAAATTTCGAAGATAGTACTAATCAAAAAAATTCAATAATCAATATAAATACTAATGATTTTTCTATTGAATATGATGAGACTTCTCTTAATCTCATGAAAGTTGAAGGGCTTTGCCAGACTATAGATTTTGACCGAATAAATATTGCACCCTATCATAGCCAACTTTTGGGAAGTCTATTGAGGAAATTTGAAGAGGATAAAGTCTCTGACTTTCCAAACCTGCAAGATGTTGCAAGAGATAATCTAGAAATCTATAGATTTTTGCATAATTATACAGGGTTAGATAAAGGAAAAAGTTTATCAATCAGCTAAACTATTTAAAAAATATTAATTGAGAAGTATGTTAGAAGATATCAAGAGAGCTTATAGTCTGATTCATCTTCATCTTTCTCAGAGAAGATTTAATCTTTTAATATTTATCCTAATATCCTTTGGCTTATTTGAGTTTCTTCAAATTATTGGGATATTTTTAGTCCTAAAAATATCTCTAGGTGAAGACCTGCCGCAATTAGTTTCTAGTATGATTTCCTATTTTGGCTTTCCCTTAGAGTTCCTTTTCTTCTTCACAATTAGCATTGCTATATTGGCAACTTTACTTTCAACATCTACCTTAATAATTTCAAGCAGAGTATGCACAAACTTAGCCAATGATATTACTTCCAGTATCTTCCACAAACTCCTAAACGCAAAATATAATATAGGCAAGATTGCAAGAAAAGATGAATTTCAACAGGCTATCTTGATAGAGGGAGATAGGCTTGCAATTGGAGGCATTTATCCCTGGTTTCAAACTTTAATTAGACTTAGTTCTAGTTTCTTTTTACTTCTATCTCTTATGTATGTTGACTTGATAGTCACTTTTATATCCCTATTGGTTATATTAATTGCTTACTTTTTCTACAGTAAAATAGTGAGATCTAAAATAGAAAATTACAATGTTGCAAAAACGCTTTCTGGATCTGAAAGATTGTCTTTAACATCCTCTGTAATTGCAGGGAAAAGAGATATATATTCATTTAATCTCGGCAACGACATTTCTAAGAACTTTTATAAACATTCTGATATTTATTTTTACGGGATGGGAACACTACAAATTATTGGCCAGCTACCTAGGATCTTACTCGAAGGCCTTATTGTTGTAGGTATAAGTATCATGATCTTGATCAATTTTTCTTTAAATTTTGAACAGCAGACAGCTACTCTAGGAGTATTTGCGGTTGCTTTTCTTAAAGTACTCCCTAACGTTCAGGGCATATTTGTAAATTACGCCACTTTCAAAGGTAATTCGAATTGTTTTAAATATTTTGAAAAATTAAATGATCATCTTGATAAAGAAAGTAAATTTTATAATTCTCAAAATTTTATATTCAAAGAGAATATTACTTCTATCAAGCTTGAGAACATTACAGTGTCTACTTCTAGTGAAGTTGATATTGTTAGGGATTTCTCTCAAACTTTTAATATGAATAGATCCTATTTGATTTCTGGATCATCAGGATCAGGAAAATCAACAATTGTCGATGTAATCTTAGGTTTAATGCCAATTCAATCAGGAAACCTGTACCTAAATAGTAAAAATTTTCAAAGAACCTTGCCTAATGCTGAGGGCAATATAGCCGTGGTGAGTCAGAAAGTTTACATATTTCCTGACTCACTAGCCTATAACGTTACCCTTGAAAGAGACGAGAGCAAGATTGATTTAGAATGGCTTAATAAAGTCTTAGAGACTTGCGGTGTTACTAATTATTTAAATTCATACTCTGATGGCCTGAACACAAAGATAAGTGAAACAGAGTCTAATTTGAGTGGAGGCCAAATTCAAAGGATTGCCTTAGCTAGAGCACTCTATAGTAACTCCGATGTATTAATCTTAGATGAAGCAACAAATGGCCTTGATTATGAACTTGAGAAAGAAATTTTAACTTCAATTAATTCAATATATAAGGGAATTTTAATTTATATCTCTCATAACTCTTTGTATGAATCTTTAGTTGACGAAGTGATTAAGTTAGAAGTTTCTGAAAGAAAATAAATATGAGTATAAAAAATATACTAGTAGTATTTGGTACTAGACCAGAAGCGATAAAAATGGCTTCAGTGGTCAAGGAATTGGAAAAATCTTTTTCTGTAAAAGTATGTGTTACGGCTCAACATAGACAAATGCTAGATCAGGTTCTTTCTCTATTCGAAATAAAGCCTGATCATGATCTTAATATAATGCGACAAGGACAGGACTTGTTTGACTTAAGTTGCAATATTTTAAGTGAAATGAAAAGAATCTTAAAAATAGAAAAGCCAGATCTAATTCTTGTTCATGGTGATACAACAACATCATTTATGGCTAGTTTGGCTGCCTTTTATTCTCAAACACCGGTAGGTCACGTTGAGGCGGGACTTAGAACTAATGATATTTATTCTCCTTTTCCTGAAGAAATGAACAGACAGCTTGTCTCTAAAATAACTAAGTTACACTTTTGCCCAACAGAAAAATCTAGACAAAATCTCATCAGTGAAAATGTAAATAAAGATCAAATATATGTAACGGGAAATACTGTCATAGACTCCATGTTCTCTGTTCTAGAGAAAGCAAGAACAATAGAGTTTGATGATGATATATTAAAAGAAGCGCCAATTTTATCTGAAATTAAAAACGAAAAATTAGGTAAATTAATACTTGTGACAGGTCACAGAAGGGAAAGTTTTGGCACAGGATTCCTCAATATTTGCTCAGCACTAAAATCTTTAGCTAAACGAAATCCAGAAATAAATATAATTTACCCTGTGCATCTAAATCCAAACGTAAAAGATTTAGTAAACGAAAAACTTGGTAAAATAGAGAATATATATCTTACTCAGCCTCTAGACTATCTGCCGTTCCTTAAACTTCTAGATTTGTGCTCTTTTATCTTAACTGATAGTGGCGGAATACAAGAAGAAGCCCCTAGTTTAGGAAAACCAGTCTTGGTCATGAGAGAAAATACAGAAAGGCCTGAAGCAATTGAAGCAGGAACTGTAAAATTAGTTGGAACAAATTCAGAGAAGATTGTGAATTACGCAGAGTCCTTATTGTTTAATGAAGAAATTTATACCATGATGTCTAAATCGCATAATCCTTATGGTGATGGTGATGCAAGTAAAAGAATAAAAAAAATTATAAAGGAATTTGTTGATTAAAAAGCAAAGAGGAAATATTTTGAGAGTATCAGTAATTGGTCTAGGGTATATAGGCTTGCCTACGGCTGCATTAATAGCTAGTGAGAATATCAAAGTTTTAGGTATAGATATTAATCCAGAAATAATTGATACAGTAACAAAAGGTGAAACGGGGATTGTCGAGCCAGGATTAGAAAAATTAGTAAGTTCAGTGGTTCAGTCAAAATTTCTTACTGCCTCTATGAAGCTAGAGTCTTCAGATGTATTCTTAATAACAGTACCTACTCCAATTACTAAAGACTATCTTCCAAATATAAATCACGTAGAAGCTGCGGTTGAGTCAATAGCTCCGCATCTTAAAATAGGAAATTTAGTTATTCTCGAATCAACTTCTCCCGTCGGAACAACAGAAAAGATGGTTGAATTATTCAAAAAATTACGACCTGACTTAGATTTTCCTGATTTTTATAACAAAAGTGAAATTCCAGATATTAATATAGTTTACTCTCCAGAAAGAGTCTTACCGGGCAATATCTTGCAAGAACTAAGAGCCAATGACAGAATTATTGGCGGTGTTTCTAATACATGCTCCCAAGAGGGGAGTGATTTTTATAAAAGATTTGTTGATGGTGATTGTTTAATCACTGATGTCAGGACAGCAGAGCTTTGTAAACTCACAGAAAATTCATTTAGAGATGTCAATATAGCTTTTGCTAATGAACTCTCCATTATTGCTGATGAGAATGAAATCAATATATGGGAGTTAATTAAATTAGCTAATCTTCATCCAAGAGTCAATATACTTCAACCAGGGCCTGGAGTCGGAGGTCATTGTATTGCGGTAGATCCATGGTTTATTGTAAATTCAAACCCCAATAGTTCAAAAATTATAAGACAGGCTAGAGAAATAAATGATTTTAAGCCAAGATTTATATTAGACAAGGTGCATAAGCTCCTCAATGTTATAGAGAAGCCTATCAATGAGATAATCATTACTTGCCTTGGGCTGTCATTTAAACCAAACATCGACGATCTCAGAGAAAGTCCTTCGCTATATATTGCTCAAGAACTAAGCAACTTAAATATAAAAAAACTAAATATAGTTGAGCCGAATATAACAACTCTTCCAGGCGGATTCTCCAGAGTTGCTTATTTAAACGATTTAAATGAATCTATTGATTCCTCCGATTTAATCATACTATTAGTTGATCACAACGAATTTAAAACATTAAACCAAAGCATTTTTGAGGAAAAACTTCTTTTAGATACGCGAGGTATCTGGTCACTTTAATTAAAATTCATGTGTGGAGTCACCTTTTATTGTTCTAAAGTTGGACATTACAAAGAGAATTTAAATCAAAGTTTAGATGTAATGTCTCATCGGGGGCCTGATGGAAGAGGCTCAGAATTTTATCAAACTAATGGCCATTTTATAGGTCTTGGCCACAATCGCCTTAGTATCATAGATTTATCAAATAATGCCTCTCAACCAATGACATCAGAGAATGGAACTGTCATCTCTTTCAATGGAGAAATCTATAACTTTAAGGAATTAAGAGAGGCTTTGGCTTCTGAAGGTACTACATTCAGCACCTCATCTGATACTGAGGTTATTTTGAAAATTTACGAAAAGTATGGAGTAGAAGGTTTTAATTATTTAAGAGGTATGTTTGCCTTCGTTATTTATGATCTAAGTATTGAAAAAATATATATAGTTCGTGACCACGTTGGAATAAAACCTATTTATATATATGACAATAATGGTGAAATATTCTGTGCTTCTGAGATAAAAGGCCTCAAGGCATTTGATCCAATAGACCCTAGAGTAGATAAAAATGAAGTATTCGAATTTTTCAATCATGGATTTCTATATGAACCTGATACTGGATTTGAGAATATTAAGAAATTAGAACCTTCTTCTTTTCTTGAAATTGATTTGAATTCAGGTGTGAGGCTTCTAAGAAAATATAAACCTAATTTTCAGGATATAGAATGTCATTCTTATTCTTCTCTTATAAGTAATTCTCTATCACAGCAGACATTTGCAGACGTTAAGGTAGGTACTTTTTTTAGTGGAGGAACGGACTCTTCAGTTATTGCCGCTTTACAAGATTCAGAAGACCTTTTGTTTGCTAAGTATGAAAAAGATGAAAGAACGGAGATAGATGTGAAATTTTCAAAAAAAATTTCTAATTACCTTAATAAAAATTTGTTGATTGAAGATTTAAGTTCATCTGATAAGACCAGCGATCAAGTTATTCAAGATATAGATTTTGTAGCTGAAAATAGTGAAGAGCTTATATCTGATTTCACTTTTTTTCCTTCCTATCGACTCGCATCTAAGGCCAGAGAGTTAGGGTATACAGTCATGTTGAGTGGCATGGGTGGCGATGAGGCTTTTTGTGGTTATCCTAGATATATAATTACTAAATTCCATTTTCTTTTTGTAACAATCTATCCGATTTTAAAGTTTTTTATAAAGTTTAATTTATATCCAAAAAGGTTAAATAAAAGAATAGATCGCCTTATTTCATATTTAGAAGAAAAAGATTGGGAGATTGCTTATTCCAGATTATTGGGCTTTTATTCTTCCAGGGAATTAGAAGGATTATTTAATGAGTTTGAATCTTTTCATGCCAGGCTTGCTAATAAGCTAGCTTATCTAAATACCTCAACAGATAATAGCAAAGTTAAACAAGCTCAAGTTCTTGATTCAAAAGGATTCTTATGTCACAACTTAATGGTATCTGATAAGTCATCTATGCTTGCAAGCATAGAAGTTCGGGTTCCTCTTCTCAATGAAGAAACTTATAGGAAGGGGCTACTAGCAAGACCTAGTTCTTTAATTAAATATCTAAAATTAAAAAAACCACTGAAAGATTTATTACAAGAGATTATTCCCGCTAGTCTAGTAAAAAGACCAAAGACCGGATTTAATCCTCCATTAGATGAGATTATAAACAAGCTAGGCTCAGAGATATTTGAAGATAACCTGAATTATGTCAAAAATTTCATAGATATTACTTTTGCTAAAATTCTTATCTCAGACCACTTCTCAGGAAAAAAAAATAATACCTATAAACTTTGGCAACTTATATATTTTTGCAGATGGATAAAGGCCAATGGCTAAAATATTGCTTCTACTTAGGACAGTTAAGTATTTAAAACTCCTTCAGGTTTTTTTTCGAATTTACTACCTTCTGAAGAGGTACCTGTTAAGCATTTCTATTAAATTAATGCCTTTCCTGTTTTCTTCTTGTCCTTCACAAGCAGAAGTGTCGGTTAAATCAAATCTTAGATTACCTATCTTTTACAATACTGAAGATTACTTAAGGCAAACAGAAGAAGGATGGGTGTTTAACTTTCTAAACAACCAGCATAAAACTCAATTGGATCAATTATGGAAGCCTATATTAGATAAACCAAGACTGTGGAATATGACCTTACATTACTGTGAGTGGATGCATCATATGGATAATGATAGTTTTGTGAGTATTGTCTCTCAATGGATAAAAGAAAACCGACCATATTCTCAGAATTCTTGGTATGCCAGCTGGAACTCCTATGCTATATCATTAAGGTGTGTTTCTTGGATAAAGGAGTACGATCGTAGGAAACTAGAATTAGATGAAGAATTTTTAAATTGCTTTAAGAATTCAATCTTTGAACAACTAGTCTTTTTAAATAAAAATTTAGAATTAGATCTTGGGGGGAATCATCTTATTAAGAATATCAAGGCTTTGTTGTGGGGAATAAATTTCTTTGAGGGTTCTTACATAAATAAATTACAAATTAAAGTGGAGAGCCTCCTCACTCGCGAGCTAGAGATCCAGGTATTAAATGACGGATTTCATTACGAATTATCTCCATCTTATCATCTGCAAGTTTTTGAAGACTTGCTAGAGTGCTACACGCTCTTACCAAAATCTGATGTCAAATTGAAACTAAAAAAAATACTCGAGAATATGGCGCTTGTTGCTGACGCAATAACTTTTCCTGATGGAGGAGTATCTTTATTTGGAGATAGCGGATTGAGTATGTCCAGAAAAACTTCAGATATATTTGAGGTCTATGAAAAAGTTATTGGAAATATTCCAATCAGCAATAAACCAATTTATCTAAAAGATTCAGGTTATTTTATATTTAGGGATGAGTATATAGATCTTATTTACGATGCAGGCAAAATAGGTCCGGATGAATTGACCGCCCATTCTCATGGAGATATTTTTTCTTTTGAACTATGCGTCGAAGGCCATAGAGTTTTTGTTGATAAAGGAGTTTTTGAATACAAAGAGGGCGTCTTGAGAGATCAGTCTAGAAGTTCAGAATCTCACAACACGCTTAGCTTGGATGGAAATGGACAAGCAGAATTTTGGTCTTCTTTTCGCACAGGCAGAAGACCTAATGTAAGTATCAATCAACATGTAATAAATAACTCCATTTTAGAAGTTGATGCACAGCATGATGGTTTTTCATATCTCAAGGGCAATCCAATACATCGAAGAATTTTTAAGTTTGATAATAACAAAAAGATTATTCATATATCCGACTTTGTTAAAAGTAATAATTGTCATAAAGTAATTTCAGGTTTGCTCTTACATCCTCAAGTAAAGATAATTAAAAAAGAAGATAATTCGTTAGAAATGAAGATAGGTAATTGGAAGATTAATGTGGTTTCTAAAAATCTTAATATTATTTTAAAAGATGAAAAATGGTGGCCTAATTTGGGTGTTGAATATCCGTGTAAAAAAATCTTATTTTCCTACCCAAGTAATACACTAAATAGTGACATTTATATTGAATTGCTAAGAGAGAAACAATGAAAATACTTTTTCTCACCTTTTACTATCCCCCCGATCAAACTCCAGGTGCTTTCAGAAGTAATTCTTTGGTTAAACAGCTTTTAATGAAGAATACTAAAGCAGAAATTAATATTTTAACTTCTACGCCGAATCGTTATAAAAGCTACAAACCAAATCAGGACTCTGTCTATGAAGATAACCTTACAAATATTGAAAGAATATATGTGAGACCCCATACAGGCAGATTTTTTGATCAAGCTGTTTCATATATTTATTTTGTTTTTGGAGTCCTGAAACAGGTTAAAAACAGAGACTATGATATAGTATTTGCTACTTCTTCACGTCTCATGACGGCAGTATTAGGTACATATATTGCTAGACAAAAAAAAGCTCCAGCCTACATAGATATAAGAGATATCTTCCTTGACACAATTAAAGATATCTTTAATCCCTATTTATATAAAGCTTTATCACCGATCATTTCTTATTTAGAAAAGTATGTTATTGTCAATGCATCAAAGATTAATCTCATATCCGAAGGCTTTCAGAGTTATTTCAATGATAAATATAATCTTAGAGAGTTTTCTTTTTTTTCTAATGGAATTGATGATGTGTTCATAGATAATATAAATAGAAGTGAATACTCGAATTCGCCATCTTCAGTGTTAAAAATAGTTTACGCGGGAAATATAGGTAAAGGACAGGCCTTGGAAAAAATTATTCCTGATATTCTGAATTATTCTCAAACTCAAATTGAGTTTAGAGTTTTTGGTAGTGGATCTAGCTTAGAATTACTGAGAAAGAAGATCGATATGAAAAAGATGAATTCCATAAAATTTTTTGGACCTGTAGATCGTTTGCAACTTATCGACGAATATATGAATTCAGATATACTTTTTCTTCATCTTGATGATCTTGACTGTTTTGAGAAAGTTCTGCCATCGAAGATTTTTGAGTATGCCTCTACAGGAAAGCCAATTTTAGCAGGGTTAAAAGGTTATTCTGCTGAATTTATAAGCAATGAAATTGAGAATGCACAGATTTTCCATCCATGCGCCTACAAAGAAGCACTAAATTCTTTGAATCAGTTAAATCTATCAAAGACAAATAGAGAAGCCTTTGTAGCTAAATACTCAAGGACCAGAATTTCCGAATGTATGGCTGAAGATATTTTGCTAGTAACAAAGGTCGAGAGTTAAAGCAATAGATTCATGAGTATTCTTATAACGGGCTCCACAGGATTTATAGGCAAAAGACTGGTTGATTATTTTAGGGCAAAAGAGGAAAACATTAATACACTTCTACGAAGAGCATCAAGTGATAGCAATGAATTTATATGCAATTTAGGAGAAGATAAAGTTCCTTCAGAGGCACTTAATGGCGTTAAGACCGTTTACCACTTGGCAGGTTTAGCCCATGATACGAGTAATATTAATGATGAGATTTTATACAAGAAAATAAATGTTGAAGGTAGTCTTGAATTAGCTAAGAAAGCTATTGAGTGTGGAGTAGAAAATTTCATTTTTTTAAGTTCAGTGAAGGCTGGAAGAATTGGTGATGATGACAGTCATCTTAATCTAGTTGAAGTTTCTGAATTAGATTCACCTTATTCGAGGAGTAAACGTGAAGCAGAAATAAGACTTAAGCAGTTATGCGATGCCTCTTCTACTAATCTTTGTATAGTAAGACCTTCATTGGTCTATGGGCCGAACGTGAAAGGCAATCTCTACTTACTTTCTAAATTTTCTTCATCCTTCTTTTTCCCTTCTCTGATTGATTTTACAAATAAGAAATCAATGATCCATGTTGATGACCTGGTTATTTTTCTGTACCAGTTACATGTGAATAATGAAAATGATATCAAACAAATTTTTATTCTCACTGATGGGTTGACTTATTCCTCCTCGGATATAATGAATTCTTTTACCTCTAAATCTAAATTCTTTTCTTTAAAGCAAGAACATTTAAAGTCTATGGCTAAATTTTTTCTAAAATTTGGTATAAATTTAGATAAATTATCACAAGACGATTACTATATATCTAAATTGCAGGGTGAATTAGGTTTTAAACCAAAATTCACTATTGATAACATTTATGAAGAGATTTTTTGATATCTTGATAGGCTTGTTAATTCTTTTGCCTTTAATTATTCCAATGATGCTCATATCAGTTATTATCTTTATAGTTTCAGGAAGGCCTATTATTTTTTACTCTGAAAGAGTCGGAATCAACGAAAGCTACTTTTTTATGCCAAAATTCAGGACAATGAATGTTCAAACTCCAAATGTAGCAACACATTTATTGGAAGATGCTTCAAGCTACTATACCCCTATTGGAAGTTTGTTAAGGAAGCTAAGCTTAGATGAACTACCACAACTTTTTTCTGTCATTAAAGGGGACATGAGTCTAGTTGGACCAAGACCTGCTTTATTTAATCAGTATGACCTCATGGACCTCAGAAGGGTTGCAGGTATAGAAAAACTTAAACCTGGTATTACAGGATGGGCACAAATCAATGGAAGGGATGAGATCTCGATAGAACAAAAGGTGGAACTTGAAAAATATTATATGGAAAACATGAATCTTTTATTTGATCTGCGCATTATTTTGCTCACAGTTTTTAATGTATTTAAAAGTAATGATATTTCCCATTAAAAACCAATGAACTTTTTTGTGAAGAGCTTAAGAAAGAAAATCTTGTCGGCTTCGCGGTTATCCAAGAAAATTATTACCGCTTCTCTAGACTTCTTACTATTATTAATTGCTGGATTTTTTGCTATTAGCATTAGCTATCAATCAATATTTCTACCAACATTTTCTGAGATTATAGTAATTAGTTTGAGTCCATTATTATCTGTACTGGTTTTATCTTCGTCGGGTATATACAAGAGTGTTCTTAGGTATATTGACTTCACATTCCTTTATAAATTAGTTTTTTCAATCTCTTTGGTTTTCATAATAGACCTTTTCCTAGCAAACTATAATGATGGTGTTTTAAAACATGCAATACCTTTTATTTCGCAGCATAGTTTTGAGCTTTCTACTGCAGGTTGGATAGTAGGTCTACTTAGTTCTATATTAATTTTGACTCTTTCAAGGGTTCTGGCAAGTCGACTATTGCTTGAAGGTGGGGCAGAAAAAAAGGTTGTAATTTTTGGCGCGGGTTCAGCAGGTATACAGCTTGCTGGTGCATTAAAAGTCAGTAGGGAAATGCAGCCCGTAGCATTCTTAGATGAAGATGAGAATCTCCAAGGAACATTTTTAGGTGGAATCAAAGTATTAAGCCCATCTAAGCTTAAAAGATTAGCATCTAAAAAAAGAGTAGACGAAGTTCTAATTGCAATGCCCTCTCTTTCAAGGTCAAAATTAAAAGGCATTCTTAAGCAAATTGAAGACTACTCAATTAAGGTAAGAATTTTGCCTGGCCTTGCCGAGCTAGCCCAAGGTAAAGTTCTAGTTTCTGAATTAAAAGAAGTTGATATAACTGATCTATTAGGAAGACAGGAAGTCGAAGCTAATCTTGATCTTATAACCAACAATATCACAGATAAGGTTGTACTGATTACAGGAGCTGGAGGCTCTATTGGTTCTGAAATTACAAGGCAGGCTACTAAATACAATGCAAAGAGAATAATTCTTTTAGATTCAAATGAATACTCTCTTTATGAGATAAAGAAAGAAATAGAGTCACTCAAACCTTCTATGAACATTGACACAATCTTGGCTAATGTAACTGATAAAGCAAGAATGACCGAAGTTTGTCAGGTATTAGATGTTGACACTATCTATCATACGGCAGCTTATAAGCATGTCCCTTTGGTTGAAGAGAATCCTTTTGAAGGAGTAAATAATAATATATTTGGAACTAAGTCTTGTATAGAAGCAGCAGTTGAAAGCAATGTAGAGACCTTTGTCCTTATTTCTACAGATAAAGCTGTAAGGCCTACGAACATTATGGGCGCTACAAAAAGATTTTCTGAAATGATCCTCCAAATGTTTGCATCAGATGACTTAATCAACAGCAATACTAGAATTACAATGGTTAGATTTGGCAATGTACTTGGGTCTTCTGGCTCAGCAATACCTTTGTTTCAACAACAAATAAGAGAAGGTGGGCCTGTAACGGTAACTGATCCTCATGTTATAAGATACTTTATGTCAATTCCTGAAGCTGCTGAACTGGTTATCCAGGCTGGAGCCATGGGAGAAGGGGGGGATGTATTTGTATTAGATATGGGTGAACCAGTTAATATATTTAATTTAGCAAAGAGGCTTATCAGACTCAGTGGTATGGAACTGAAAGATGAAAAAAATCCTGATGGAGATATAGAAATTATCTTTACAGGACTCAGACCTGGAGAAAAGTTATATGAAGAATTGCTCATTGGAGACAGAGTGAGCAAAACCCAGCACAATCAAATATTTAGAGCTGAGGAAGAGTATTTATCTAAAGAAGAATTAAATAAATACATAGAACTTATTCAAGAAGCAGAGATAAATAGAGACGTGCTAAGTTTAAAAAATTTATTTAAAGAAGTTATACATGGATTTGAGCCTGAGGAAGATACCTTCGATACAATCTATATCCATAGAAATAGTAAAGAGATTTAAATTTTGTATATATTTATAGATAACCTTGAAGATTTGGAATTTTTGAATCAAGAGCTACTCTCCAAGCCTTACTTAGGAGTTGATACAGAGTTTCGAAGAACTACAAAGCACAATATGAAGCTGGCTTTGTTGCAAATAAATGACGCCGAAGAAATATATCTTATAGATACCATTCTTATAAGTGATCCAAAAGAACATGCAAGTTTCTTATTTTCTAGTTCAGTTAAAAAAATATTCCATTCATGTAAAGAAGATATCGAAGCTATTTATTCTTGGACAAATAAAAAGGTAACAAATATTTTTGATACTCAGTTAGCCAATTCATTTCTTGGAGGTGAATACTCTATAGGTTACCAAAATCTAGTTGAGATAAAATTGGGCATAACTTTAGAAAAAAAAGAGACAAGATCTAATTGGTTGAGAAGACCTTTAACAGATGCACAGTTAAAGTATGCAGCTCTTGATGTTGAATATCTAATTTATCTTTATATAGATCAGCAAAAAGAATTATCTGAATCTGTTAAGGCAAAATGGCAAGAAGAAGATTTGCTCAAAATGATATCCACTAGCCTATCTCAAGAAGATATTTCGAAAGAAAAGATTAGAATTATTTCTAAAAATGAAGAAAGTCATATCCTTAAAAAATTTAACAGTGTAGTCGAAAAAATATCATCAGATTTAAGATTGAATCCTACCTTATTTTTCTCTAAAAAAACTCAAAAAGATTTCTTAAGAGCAGTTATAGCAGATGGTTTTGATGAGGCAGCAAAAGACATAACGACCTGGAGAAGAGACCTCGTGAGGGAAGAAATATTCGGTTTGCTTAAGTGAGAATGTTCTGGGTAATATACACTTTATCTACTCTATTCTTTTGTCATTATTTGACCAAAAGATTGAATAGATTTAACAATAGTATTTTTATTTTTCTCATAATTTTATTGTTAACACCAGCACAGATTGAGATCTCACAACCTGATTATGCTCCATCAATATTTCTTTTCCTTTTTAATTTACTGTTTCAAGAAGAGCTCTCTATTAGAGTCTTGAGGCCATTGTTCCTAAGCCTACCTTTATGCTTAATCCTTCTATTATTTGGTTTTGCAGTTAAAAGAAAATTCTTTTAGCTTGAAGGTTTTTAAGGTTGACCATGCCTATTGCATTCTTTCCATTTAACATGCCAGCGGACTCGCCCGGATTGAAAACTAGAGTGCCTTTTTTATTTTCATTTCTGTATCTATGTGTGTGTCCATGTAAGATTATATCTACATCTCGGTTTTTCTTAACAAAGCTTTCAATTGTCTGAGGTTCATGAAAGATGGCAATTTTTCTGTTAAACAAGGTAAGTATTTTAGGGGGTTCCTGAAACTGAAAGTTTAAATTCTTTGCTGTTTCTTTTATGTCTATTTCTTCCCTGTCATTATTGCCATAAACACCGACAAGATCACATTTCAATCTAGAAAACATTTCTAAAGCCTTGGAACTAGCGATATCTCCAGTATGAACTACTATACCTACTTGCAAATCATTGAACAAAGAAATGATTTGTTCAATATTATTTAGGTTGTTATGCGTATCGCTAACAACGCCAATTTTCACTAGATGTCCTAAACTTTCTCGAGTATATGAATACCGCAGGCACTTCCTAA
>MDSV01022768.1_pt1 | contig 24568 bp, 21 predicted proteins | sample 810851 | NCBI WGS metagenome assembly MDSV01 (sample SAMN05326640, study PRJNA326480) | marine metagenome | isolation source: seawater | place: Atlantic Ocean: North East | collected 2012
AATGTTTTCATATCAATTTTATAAAGGTCAAAATATTTTGGATTTCGAGAGTTAGACTGAAAGTACATACTGGTTTGATCTCTTGTCCATCCAAAAAATGATGCTTTTGTGTTTTCCCCAGGTGTAAGGTCTATGCTTTTTTCATTCCGTATAAGGTATAAATGAGAGTTTTCATTTCCTCCTTTGTCAGCACTATAAATAATTTCATTAGTAAGAGGCGAATATCCTTGAACAAAATAGGACTCTTTCTCAGAATTGGTTTTCTGAATTTCTGTTTTTGTAGACAAATCAACCTCATATATATTAAAAACACCTGTTTTGTTTGAGCTATATAATAATTTGCTGGCATCCTTCGAAAAATACCCGCCAGAACTTCTGTTATTAGACATTAGGGATTCAATTGTATAATTTCCCGTATCAGATAAGGGGTTTCTACAGTTTATGAAAACTAAAAAGATCGCTAAGTAAAAAACACGTTTATTCATTTTTTAATCAATTACATTATTAAAACTAACTAAAGGAAATTAAAAAAGCCACAATCTTCAAAAAAACAAATCCGAAAATTCTCAAAAATCAAGACACTTAACTTTTTTTTAATCTTAACAATCACCTGTTTTCAGCTAATTAGTCTTATTTTTATATTAAATTTTAGAAAATGAAACTATTATATGTATTAATTATTTCTTCAGTTTTGATAAGCTGCGAATCAAAAGTAGTAGAAAAATCTGCGGGTAAATGGTATCCTGAGAACAATCCACTACTTTCAGGTCAAAAGTTCAAGATGGGTTCTGATGAGGCTGCCGATATGGTAGTTAAAGTTATTCTTGATTTCGCAGACATGGACAAAAATGAACTAATAATTGAAAACATGGCAGATTCTGTTAACTTTTATTCACCTGATGGATTTCAAAAATTAGATATGACAACTACTGAAATCTTGGCTTCTTTTCAAGAACCGTATGATTCAATACAAAGGGTAGTTATTAGTGCTGTGCCACTAACATTTGGAGAAGGTAAAGTTAATATGGTAGATGCAGTATTTAGGGAGAGACGCTTTAGCGATGGAGAGGTTAATCGTAGAAGAGTGTTTGAAAGATTTTGGGTAAATCCCGAGGGTAAAATTTCAACGATTAGCATTTTCCCATCTGAAATGGCAATTAATAATAATTAACTAAAATAAATAAATATGAAAAAAATAATTTACGCACTAACAGTAATATTATTCATAGGATGTACATCATCTGATGATAAAGCTAAAATTGATGGAGCTACCCAATTTATAGTTGGAATGGAAAAATTCAATAAAAACAAAGAATTAATGGACAACGGCTTCAACTTATTTGAAGAAGCTAATTTAGAAGCAATGTTTGCAACATTAAGTGAGGATTTTATTTGGAATAATGCAGATGCAGATTCATTGACTAAAGCAGATTATGTTGAAGCAATGAAAGGCTGGCACTCAGAATTTGAAAATTTTAAGTTTACAGAAAGAAAATATTTCCCCGGAGTTGATGACTCACTATACATTCCAAATGGCTCTGTAAGGGTTTATGGAGTTTGGAATTATAATCACAAAGCAACTAAGATGGATTTTACTACTAAGTATTATGGTGTTGCTGACTACAGCGAAGATGGCCTACAAACTGTTGACTATGAATATTTTGATGTAGGCGGTATATTCCTTAAACTACAAGAAGCCCAATAAAATTAATAACCAAAAATTAAAAACAATGAAACATATTTTTTATACGCTGTTATTGACAGTATTGATCGTCTCATGCACACAAACAAATCCAGCAAATGGATTTAGCCCAAGAGAAACAGCAATTACCATGGGCAGCCAAGCATCTGTCGATGTTGTAATAGCTATGGATAAGCTCTGGTCAGAAGGCAACTATGAGGGCATGCGCGAAATGATCGCAGACTCAGCACAATTTAGGTGGTATGATGGGAAAGTTCAAAACTCCGAAGAATTCATAGCAGAGTTAAAGTCAGATACACTCAGCTACGAATGGAGTTTTGACTGGGCATTTTCAATAAAAGACGATAACCCAGAGGCCACAAGCGAGTGGGTGAATGCTGGTTTCAATGGTTCTGTTAGTGATAGTGAAGGAACTGAACTGGAAAAGGCACTTTTTAATGAGTGGTATTTGATTAACGACCAAGGTAAAATCACCTATTGGTTTAATCTAAAAGCAGAGCGATAACCCCGCGGCTATTTAAATAGTAAACCCGCCATCGGCGGGTTTTTTATTTGTGAGCAAAATCAGGATAGACTATTAAAACTCAAGTAACCATTTGGCCTCATTAATTATTTTACACCTGTTATTACCAAGGTTCCAGCCCAATTTTCTTTTTCGCCAACACGCCAAGATTGTATATTATTAAATCCTACTTTATTGAAAAAGTTAATCCAAGCTGCCACAGGTAGCAGCTGCATAATTGAAACTCCACAGTCTTCGGGCCATGAATGTGAAACCGCATTTTCTTTATAAAAATCAAGCCCCACAATTAGGCGCCCGTCTTTTTTTAGCCAGTATTTATACACATTAGCGATAAATGCTTTAGGGTCTGAAAGGTAGTATACTACCTCCATGGAATGTACAATATCTACCTTTTCATTTGGAATCCAATTGCTTAAATCGGCGTGGGAGTATACACCAGTTGGATCAATTGACTTCGCTTTTTCAATCATCATATAAGCGCCATCAACGCCAGCAGCAGCAACACAGTATTTGTGTGCTTTTACTAGCCGCACTACCCAGCCGTTCCCACATCCAGCATCAATAAAGGTGAAGTTTTTTTTGTTTTTTAAGGAATATTCGAGCATGTTGTTAACGGCCACTTCATGCCCTTTTGCCATACCCTCATCTCGGCCAGTTTCAGCCCACTCACTAAACACAGTTGTTGGGATTCTTTTCATTTATCTTATCAAACTAAAATGACCCGTAAACATTCTGCCATCTTCTAATTTTACCCTAAACCAATAATCATCCGCAGGCATTGGGGTGCCGTTATACGTGCCGTCCCATCCTAGACTATTGGGGGCGATTTGCGTCAACAATCTTCCATGTCGATCAAAAATATAAATCAATGACTGAGACTGGAATACACCATTTACGCCTGAAATTTTCCAATTATCATTTTTGCCATTGCCATTTGGTGTGAAATAAAGCGGATAACCAATTACTGAGACAGCAACACTTTGTATACCACACCCATTTTTGTCTCTTACAGAAACGTAGTGTATACCAGGGGGTACGTCTTCAAAAATTGGACTGTCTTGAAAATCACCCCCATCAAGTGAAAAATCATAATCACCAACCCCAAGCGCTCCGCTGTCGGTTAGCACTTCAATTCTGTTTCTACCATCTCCAGTTAAGTCAAAGACAGCTAAATCGTCAAGTTCAAATAGCGGAAATTCAGATTCATTCACCACAATAGTTTGGACGGTCTCACAGCCTGACAAATTATCTGTAGCAGTAACTGTATATGTTCCACCTGAGTCAATACTTATTTCTTTAGTGAGTTGTGTAATTGGATTGCCGTCAATTGACCAAGAATACGTATAGATACCACCCTCATTGGCAACTGCAATAACATCGTTACCTAAATTGGTACAGAATATCTGACTTGCTGGCAAATCAAATGTTGGATAATTGGCTACAATCAAATCAGCTACTTTAATACGCCCTAAACATTCAATTTTAACTCCTATGTCTTGAATACCAACCCATAATTCCTGTTCTTTTAAGGGAGGATTAATAGTAAAAGTTTTGGTAACATCAATGGCGTTTCTTTGAAAGACAGCATCAGACTCATTATTGTAAAATTTGATTTCTACGGTTGGCACGTTATAGTCTGGGTCTGCAGCTAATAATTTCGTTTTAATATCATTGAAAATTGATGTGTCAAAAGTTCCAATTGCTGGAACACTTACACTTTCCTCTACACAATCGTAAAAAGTTAGGGGGGTAAACGCTGCTGGGACATTGTTAGTTCCAACAGTAAAAGAAACGCTTAGGGGCTCTCTAGAACCCCCAGCAGCAAACACATCATCAAATCGCTCACAAAGGGAATTGTTGTCAATGATTTTTATATAAACTTCTTGGGCCGATACACCAATAGGCACCACAAAATTTTCATAATCAATTACGGGGTTAGTTAGGGTAGCATCTAAATAAAATTCAAATGTCTCATTGGCATAATTTGCAGAATATAGATCTACAAGACTGTTGAGGTTATACTTAATTTGACCATCAGTTTCACATTGTTCAACTTCTATTGTTGAAATGAGTGCAGTGGGCAGCTTGTCCACAATCACCCTAAAGGAATTGTCATACCTAACACATCCTGTATTAGGATCTTTTATGCGAACAAAAATTTCTTTCTCGGCGCCATCTGTTGCTTGCGTTGTATACGAAGTAATAGCCCCAAAATCATCTTTGGCATCAATTAATGATTTGTGATAGCTTATAGCGAAGGCTTTACTTGCCCCCCCTAAAGCTGTCAAAATTTCATTGGTTTTAACTGTTAAGTCAAAAGTATGCTCTCCGTCTTTGTCATTACCTACAGAATCGTCATCACAATCGTGTAAGTCATCAATGATTATTTCTTGGGGGAGGTCATCGACATTCAAATCAAAGCTTCCAAAGTCTTCAGACATACAGCCTGTGTTGGTATTAGCTACTCTGAAAAACAGCTTTTGAGGGTTTGCCGTGTTGGTAAAGGGGGCTGCTGTTGAGATGCTATCAGCAATAGCAGCAGTATCGCTATTATAATAAAAGATGTTTCGCTCAACTATACCCTGCAACATGTCTTCTCTTTGTTGGGTTAGATCAAAGTCAGCCTTATTAATGTTAGTGCTGTCCCCATCCAAATTATTGTCACAAGTCGTAATATCGCTGGCAGGGATTATTGTTGGCAAGTCATTAACAATGATCGTGATATTGTCTTCACAAGGAAAACCATTTACCATAATTTCATAAAAATAGGTTGTTGTAACTGAAGGTGTCTCCAAAATACTATTACCAGCCATGTTTATAATCTGGGTTTTGACTCCGCCCACTTCTTGTTTGTACCATTTAACACTTGATACCCCTTCAAACTCAAATATGGGCCAAGAATTTCCATTACCAACAGTATCTGACATGTCATTCCATTCAATTAAACCGGGGTGAAAGTCAAACTGACCAAAGTCTTCAGCGCCATCTTCAAAAAAGGCCGTGTTATTTGCTCCACCGGAATCATTGGGTTCTGTGGCTGTTGAATTATTCCAATTAGCATCTGTTGATGTAAGTAGCCTTCCGTCTAGCCAAACCCAACCTTCATCTACTTGCCCATTTTTTAGAGCTTCAACTTGCCTAAGGCCCAGCCAAAAATGGTTGTCTGGGGTTCCAGCATAACCTCTGCTTACTAACTCATTGTAAACGGCATTTTCTTCACTTTTAGAATTAACGACATACATGGACGCACCAGACCCTAAAGACTTGATAAGGCTTTTGGCAGTTGTCCAAGGCATGGGATCTTTTTTTAGGAAATAATGTGACCCCTTATAACTTAAAAACTTTTCGTAAGTCGAGTCAAGCCGGCTCTCAAATTCAAAAACGGTTTGTGGTACTCCTGTTGCAGTAATAGTTATTGGGTCCCCCAAACAAACAGTATTATTCGGATTAGAGGAATTGAGCTTAGGACTTGCAATAATAACATTAGTAACCGAGCGAATGGGACTTTCTGCACCAGTGCTATTGACAGCGCTTACAAAATAATCTTCACCATCAACAAGTTGAGCAGTGTCAGCGAGTGGAGCTCCTCCAGTTTCATTTTCGTAAATATTTATATCATTTCTACCAATGGCCGCCTTTAAATCGGAAACTAATTTCACATCAGCAGCTAAGCCTGAAAAACAAAAAGAATAGACGCGATTAAGTATAGGGATTGATGGAATAGCGAGAACGTTTAGTATAGCCTCACTAGATGAAGAAGTACACAAATAGGAATCCGAATTAATCAAAACAGATATTTTTTTCCCATCTAAAGAAGTGTCAGTTGTGAGTATCCTAAGCGTTTTTCCATTCAAAGAAATATTGAATGTACTGTCGTTTGTTATAGGTACACCATCGATCAGCCATTGAAAAGTATTGGCATTAGCTGTTTCGATAGAAAATTGGGCTGTATCGCCCTCAGTTATAGTCGTTGTTAGGGGCTGAGATGAAAAACTTGGTAGTACAGCCGGCGGTTCCTGGAAGTCATAAATATTGTTGTTGTCGTGGTCTCGAATAGGGTTAGTATAGTCATAACCAGTATAAATTACACGCCCTCTTATATCAGCCGTAGGGTTTGCTATGGTAGGGTCGTAAAATATAGGGCTTGTCCCTGCGAAACCATCCCCGTCGGGATCTTCATATCCACCTTCAATGGCATCAGAACACATATCTGCATCGCTGTCAGAATCTAAATGATCAGGGATACCATCTCCATTACTAAAAGTACTATCCGTATTTAAAGCGAGATCATAAAATGAAATTAAAAAAGTTAATTTTCCGCTGTCAGTCAAATTATTTAATCTGTGGCTAATAGTGATATCTGAAATCTCATTGCCAACCACTGTAATATCACTTGCCCCGCTTACAGAGGGATTAAATTTCCCAAGGATTGAATTATTGGTATAATAAGCCACTCCAGACTCAAATCCACCGTCATAATCAGTATCAACAAAAAAATCATTTTCAATATTTACAAGAGAAATTGTTTTATTAGTGTCTGAAGTTTGAATTTTTATAATTTCATTATCGACACGCGATGAAGCATCTGGAAAAGAAATTTGAATATTAGACGGTTGACTAAAACTAAGTTTATAGTCATTTTCTGCAGACACACTAGCAGGGATTGTAATTGTTATTGAACCTGTATTGCCACCTACTATTGTACTGCCTGATGATAATGAAACGGTACTATTTACAGAATATCCAGACGGCAATAAAACGGATTTATCTGTTGTTGTTGGAACTCCGGGGTTATAAGGATCACTTAAATTAAAAACAAAATCACCCCCAGATTCTTCGCTATCAATAACGCCATCATTATCTTCATCTAAGTCTAGATTATCAGGAATGCCATCACTGTCATTATCTTTTGGGCAATCTCCAATATATGCCGGATTTGAAACTAGGGCATCAGAAACAGCACCACAAACAAACACTCCCCGCAACTGGTACCATCCAATTTGCGAAGGAGTTAATGAGTTAATATTTGTGGCAGACGTAATCTTCTGCCATTTAGCCGGATCCTGTTCAGCATCTGGGTTATACCACCATTCAAAAGAGCTGAGACCGCTAACACCGCTTGCATTTAATATTAGGTTATTTTGAATACATGATCCAAGGGCTACAAGATCTACATTAAAAACAAACTCTGGAGCAGATTGAAACCCCGAATAAAATCCTCCCGAAGTGGAGGAGCCTCGGTATGTGAAGTAAGAAACATATAGTTCGCCAGTACTATTTACATTATATAAACGCTGACCAAGTCCAGAAATTCGATAAGTAACATAGTTTGGATTCTCTGTAGTTTGAGCGCCGCTAAGCAATGATCCATTTAAAAACACATCTTTTCCATCTTCTGCGACAATCCCAATGCCTCCATTTTGAATATTAGTAGGGCCAATTTCATTAATAAATGGAATGTTATTGATTTCGCCTTTTGCAGCACAGTTTAAGGGTGGAACTACAAACAACCCCTGATTTGGTTCAGGATTATTCGAAACAGTCCCATTATTATTATAACGTATACCACCTATTGCTTGAAATGCCATGACAGGACCTGAAGTAACTACATACATGTTATCATTATTGTTATAAGCATCCCCTTCTATTACAGCATAACCCCCTGTAATTGCAGTTACAGGTCCATTATTAGCTCTGTAAGTTGTGCCAGCCCCTATGGGCACCAAAATAATATTTTCTATTTCGTAATAAGGGGTGGCACCCACATTTTTGACAGATTCACCTCTTATAAAAATAAATTCCTCACCTGCATTTTCAGTGCCAACCAATTGATCTATTCCATAGTCATGTCCTCGACCAATTCCGTTAGTGCCTGTAGTACTACCCGAAAGTACGACGACATTTTTATTTGATATTAATTTACCACCAATTAGACCATTGAAATTATTAGAATTTTCAGGTGAGCGTAAAATCCCAACATAACTTTCATTTTTATCAAGAGTTAGATTTACAGGATATGAACCGCTATAATTATGTAAGACTACTCCTTTTGGAAAATCAACGGTTATTTCAGTTCCATCTTCAATGGCCATGACTGAAAAAAAGCTGTTAAAGGCCGTGTTTCCTGTGGAGATGTCATTCACAAATCCACCAAATAAAAAGGAATTACTAAGCGCTGCTCCTCCCTTTGAAACAATAGCTCCTGCTTGTGCTTCGCTTTGAAGGCGAACAGATACATAAATAGGCTTTTCAGCCTCAATAATATACCCCTTATCACTAAGAATATCTGCTCCTAGGGACTCAGGAATTACTAATTGCGTACTCCACTTCCCAATAGTATTATTATTTCTTATATCAAAATAATCGGGGTTACTATTTGAGATTGTTTTATAAATGTAATCTTTTCGCGCAGCTCCAATTGGTTTTATTACAACAGTGATTGGATTAACACTTGGAGTTGAAATATAAATAAACTGGTCATCTGGTTCACTGTTTGATATTTGAGTAGTCACTGATATAGGGGGAATGTAATGTACCTTGCTTAGCTGTGCAAATAAAGCCTTAGGCAAGCACAAAAAAAAAGCAAATGCCAAAATCGGCACAATGTTATGAAGAAACTTTAGCATAGGTTTATGTAACTTGCACGAATGTAATGAATTCTTTACGTGCCAAATAAAAAAAAAATATTCAATATATTATTTAGGTTCTTTTTGATGCTTGTAGTGATAGCGCCAGCAACAGCAACAGCACAATATCGCATGCCCATATATAGCGACTATCTCACTGATAATTATTATATACTACATCCAGCTATGGCAGGCGCCCATTATGGTGGAATGAAGATCAGGACCTCTTTTAGAACTCAGTGGATAGAGCTTGCAAACGCCCCATCATTGCAAACATTAAATATACACACAAGGGCAGGTGATAAATCTGGGATTGGAGGCATGTTTTTTAACGATAAAAACGGTTTTCATTCTAATACAGGAATTCAAGCAACGTATGCACATCATATAAATTTTTATAGAGCACAAGACGAAATTAACCAACTATCATTTGGCTTATCCGTCGGCGGCTCTTTTCATCGACACGATCAAACCGCTTTTTCCCCTTCCTTTGAGGCAGTCATAAAGGGAGAGCAAGTTAATAGTTCAAGTATTTATATGGATGTTGGCATCATGTATAACCTAGTCTCTTTTTATACTCATCTTACTATCCAAAACCTAGTTTTTCAAGGCAAGAACATCGGTGACCAAGTATTACTCGAAAGTCCCATGCGTTTTTTAGTGTCTGCAGGGAACTTTTTTGAAATTAGCCCTAAGTGGGCCTTGGAGCCCTCACTTTTGGCTGACTATGTGCAATATGTCGACCGACCTAACCTAGATATTAGTCTAAAATCACACCACAGTATTCGTCAAACACAGTTATGGTTGGGCACTTCTTACCGAAAAGGACTTACCGATACTCAAACCAAGAGTGCTCTTGCAGCTTACAGCGAATCATTTAACCAAATAACCCTTTTAACAGGTATAAAACACCAAAACTGGATCTTTTCATACGCATATACTGTTGGCCTTGGGGATATTATAATCAACAATTCGGGCTTTCATCAGCTTACAATTGGGATAGATTTCTTGAGCGATAAATATCGCCCAACCGTAATACGAGGAATTCTGTAGCTTTGTCTTATGAGATCGTATTCTTCCTTAATTATACTTTTTCTTTTTTTTGGAACATTACAAAACACCTATGCGGAGGTGTGGGGCAAAACAGGGCATCGTGTAATAGGTGTGATTGCCCAAAAACATCTAACTCCAAAAGCAACTAAGCAAGTGAATACTCTCTTGGGTGGCATGTCACTGGCTTTTGTTTCTACCTATGCCGACGAAATTAGATCTGACGATCGCTACGACCACCTTGCTCCATGGCATTATGTCAACATAGATCAAAATACACGCTATAGTGAAGCGGAAAAAAACCCAAAAGGGGACATTGTAACAGCTATTCAAAGCTGTATAGAAGTTTTAAAAACCCCAACGTCATCACAAGAAGACAAAACTTTTCATCTAAAGCTATTGGTACATTTTATAGGTGACATCCACCAGCCTTTTCATGCTGGCAGAAAGGAAGACAGAGGAGGAAACAGCATTGACCTTTTTTGGTTTGGCAAACGCACTAATCTCCACAGATTATGGGATACGGACCTAATTGAGCATTATAATATGAGCTATAGTGAACTGGCAGCACACCTACCTAAGCTTACGAACGAACAAAAAAATGATATTATGGCGGCACCTATTTTAGATTGGGTAAAGCAATCGCAAGACCTAGCAAATACCATTTATGACAAAACCCCCCAAGGCACTAGACTTGGGTATGTTTATCACTATCAAAATTTTGAAACAGTTCGCAAGCAGCTGTTAGATGCTGGATTGCGTCTTGCTGCTACACTAAATACTATTTTTGATCCAGCAGATAATGGTTGAAATTGAGCGTAAATTTTTGGTAGATGACCCAGAGCTAGCCATTCTTAATGCCCGCCGTTCTTTTCAGATCTTTCAAGGATATATTTCCAATGATCCTGCACGTACCGTTCGCTTGAGAATTGGGGAAGAAAAAGGATTTTTGACCATAAAAGGAGCATCTTCCAATGATGGCACTACCCGTCAAGAATGGGACCAAGAAATACCGATATTAGAAGCAAAAGCACTGATGCCCTTGTGTCTACCGGGCCTTATCCAAAAAACAAGACATTGTGTTGTTGAAAATCAGCAACTTTTTGAAGTTGACGTTTTTGAGGCAGCCCATCATGGCTTGGTTATTGCCGAGATTGAACTTAAGCATCCTATGGACACAATTCAGCTCCCTAAATGGATAGGAAAAGAAGTTACAGGTGATAAGCGCTATTTCAATAGTTACTTAGCCATTCATGGCATTCCTACTTAAAAACCCAGATCACTTAGGTCTTCGTCATTAAAAAAGGATTTCTGTTGTCGTGCTAAGGACAGTGAATCACAGTCTAGGGGAATGGAAACAAGGCTAGGTGCTTCAAACGGCTCTTGCGAAATTACGATTGTTGAATCGGCATAGCAAGCGTTCATATAACTTGCCCAAATTGGGAGAGCCATGGTTGCGCCTTGGCCATAAGCAATAGTTTCAAAGTGAGTTGCGCGATCTTCTCCACCTACCCAAACACCAGTTGCTAAATTTGGCACCATCCCTATGAACCAACCATCACTTTGATTTTGAGTTGTCCCTGTTTTTCCAGCGATAGGATTTTTGAATGCATAAGGATAACCCGTGACAATATCCTTAAAAATTGGATTTGTTTTATCCGCACCTACATGGCGTAGCCGAATTCCTGAACCAGCTTCTGTTACCCCCTCAAGTAGCTTAAGAGTTACATACGCAGATTCCTCACTCAACACATCTTTTGTTTCAGGTGTTGCTTGATAAATTATAGTGCCGTTTTTGTCTTCAATACGAGTGACCAAAACAGGCTTAACATAAATTCCTTTATTTGCAAAGCTTGAATAAGCCCCTACCATTTCATAAACGCTCAAATCTGCTGACCCTAGGGCGATGGCAGGCACACTAGGGATATAAGAGGTTACGCCCAAGTTACGAGCAAGGTTTGCTACAGGCCTTGGCCCAACCTTGTCAATAAGGCGTGCACTTATTGTATTAACTGAATTTGCAAGTGCATTTTTTAGCGTTCGCTTTCCGATATACCTGTCACCAGAGTTTTTGGGACACCACGCATCGTGGGCCCCAAATTTGGCTGGCTCAACACAATAATATCCGTCTGGTAGCGAATCACAAGGAGAAAGTTTCAATTGGTCAATTGCAGTAGCATATACAAACGGCTTAAAGGTTGATCCAATTTGTCTTTTCCCTTGCATTACGTGGTCAAACTGAAAATGGCGGTAGTTTACGCCGCCGACCCATGCCTTGACGTGACCCGACTGTGGCTCCATTGACATCATTCCAGCACGTAAGAAATGTTTGTAGTATCTGATGGAATCAGTAGGTGTCATTACGGTATCAATGTCACCGCCCCAAGCAAAGACTTCCATTTGGGTAGGTATTTCAAAACTCGCCAAGATTCTTTCTTCGTCTAGCCCTTGGATTTTCATTTTTCGCCATCGTTCTGAGCGGCGTTTGGCTTGCTCCATGATGTTGTCAATTTCATCATCTTTAATCTCCAAAAAGGGTGCTGTTGGATTAAATTCGTCTGTATTTTGTCTAAAAAACTCTTTTTGCAGTGTGGACATGTGCGCACTTACAGATTGCTCTGCGTAGGTTTGAAGCCTAGAGTCTATGGTGGTATAGATACTTAATCCATCTAGATATAGGTTGTAAGAACTGCCATCATCTTTTGGGTTGTTTTTGATCCACGTGCGCATGAACTTTTGTAGATAGGCTCTAAAATAAGTCGCGATACCTTCTCTGTGTGATTGTGGATTAAAGTCAACTTCAATTGGCAGTGCCGCCAAGGAGTCTTTTTCTTTTTGGTCAATCAACTGGTTCCGTAACATTTGCTGATAGACAATATTTCTTCTTTCTCGAACAAGCTCAGGCCGCCTTAAAGGATTGTATAAAGATGAGTTTTTAAGCATTCCCACTAGCATCGCTGATTCGCTTAAAGACATTTCTTCTGGTGTTTTTGAGAAATATATGGAGCTCGCAGAGCGAATACCATCAGCATTATAATTAAAGTCGTAAATGTTGAGATACATTGTTATAATTTCGTTTTTGGTGTATCGGCGCTCTAATCGAATAGCAATGACCCATTCCTTGATTTTTTGAACAACCGCCTCCAATTTATTTCGAGAACGCACACCTGTAAAAAGTTGTCGAGCCAACTGTTGGGTAATGGTACTACCACCACCTTTAGCCCCAAGATAAAATAAAGCCCTGGCGGTCCCTTTAAAATCGATACCTGAGTGGCTGTAAAAGCGCTCGTCTTCCGTGGCGATAAGTGCATTAATCATGCTACTTGGAATTTCGTGATATGAAATAGGAGTACGGTTGTCATTAAAATAGAATTTCCCCAAAATCGTATTGTCTGAAGAAATGATTTGGGTAGCCAAATTTGTTTTGGGATTTTCCAATTGCCTAAAGTCTGGCATTGTTCCAAGCAAGCCTGCGGATGCAGCGCCAAAGATGCCGACAATTCCTATCGAAACAGCGCCAAAGCAAATCCAAAGAAATCGAATAAACTTACGGTATTTGTTGTTTTTAGTCATTTGATAAGGTTCTTATTTCTAATCCAATTTGGTGTAGCCCTACAAGAATGCTGTCTGCAAAAATGCTGTCATTGGGACGGACTGCAGGGCGTAATCTAAACAAATAGTTTCCTGGCTCCTCAAACAAGAATCGTTCCATATAAGAAAGTCTTAACTCATACAGATACATCCCAGAACCCAACCAAATGCCATCTGCCTTAGCCAACTTATAGTTGAGGGTGTCGAATTGCGTTTCTCCTTTGGGCGTTGTCAACTCAGCGATAAAGAAAATGTTTGCATAAGGGTACTCATTGTCATGGCGCAGTATCCAGCTCAGCGAAACCTCGTCATTAAGTAAGTAATTTTTATGAGTAAAAGCCTCCCAATGGTCTTGTGGCCAGCCCTCGTTTGGAAGCTCATTAAAAATGAGTTTACTGGAACTGTCACAGCCGCTTATCAACACACTTAAAACAATAATTATTATGCTTTTCATCACGATGGGTTTATAGCCTTTAAGTGATGGGCGCGCCCTTTTTTGAATATTTTATTGCTGTTGTGTTTGCCTTTTCTTAGTTCCCTTTGTTTGTCCTTGGGCAAGGCTACGACTGCCGCACAACTTTCTGAACAACAATTATTGAGTTTTTCAGCACATGATTTGCATTGTATAAAAAGCAAATGGCAAGCATCGTTTGCACAATTGACATGAGTATCACAAGGGGAATCGCACTGGTGGCAATTGGCAATTATATCATCAGAAATAGCCTCACTTCTTCGCTCATCAAAAACAAAGTTTTTGCCTATAAACTTATTGTCTAGCCCTTGATTTTTTACTTGCCGAGCATATTCTATGATGCCACCTTCAAGTTGATATACGTGCTCAAAGCCCTTGTGCTTGAAATAAGCACTTGCCTTTTCGCAACGGATACCGCCAGTACAATACATCACTAAATTTTTATCAGACTTGTATTCAGACAATTCCTTTTCAATAATTGGCAACGAATCACGGAAGGTATCCACATCTGGTGTGATTGCTCCTTCAAAATGTCCAATTTCACTTTCATAATGATTCCGCATGTCTACCACAATGGTATTTCCTGCATTAGTAAGCGAATTAAATTCTGCAGCGTTGAGGTGTACACCCTTGTTTGTCACATCAAAAGCGTCATCGTTCAGACCATCAGCAACAATCTTATCACGCACTTTTATTTTAAGCTTTAGAAAAGATTTATTGTCTTGCTCGACTGCAATATTTAAACGAACGTTTTTTAAAAAATCTATGTTGTCTAAATCTTTTTTAAACGCATTAAAATTTGGTGCAGGGACGGATAGTTGAGCGTTGATTCCTTCCTTAGCTACATATATTCTACCAAGCACATCCATGGCAGACCAACTTACAAATAGCTGGTCTCTAAATTTGGAAGCGTATTCGATTTGGTTGTAAGCGTAGAAGGATAGAGTTAGCCGGTCCTCTCCCGCATCGTCGATTAGGGCAGCGCGTTGTTTGGCGCTTAATGTATTGTACAGTTGCATGCTATACAGAATTAAGGTTGTGTGACAAAGATATCAAATTAAATATCGTCAGAAAAAACCTAAACAATTGGAAATATTGTAACTTAGCAATAGCTAAAAAATCAAGCATGAGTAACGAAAATGAAGCCAAATTAAAAGCATTACAATTAACGCTAGATAAACTTGATAAAGCCTATGGCAAAGGGACCGTCATGAAAATGGGAGATAGCGTGACTGAAAATATAGAAGCCATTTCTTCAGGCTCTATTGGTCTAGATTTTGCTCTTGGTGTTGGAGGATATCCACGCGGAAGAGTAGTTGAGATTTACGGACCTGAGTCATCTGGCAAAACAACCCTAACACTTCACGCCATTTCCGAATGTCAAAAGGCAGGAGGCATAGCCGCATTTATTGATGCCGAGCATGCTTTTGACCGTTATTATGCTAAAAATCTTGGAGTTCAAATCGATGATCTTATCATTTCGCAGCCCGATCACGGGGAACAAGCTTTGGAAATTGCAGATAACTTGATTCGTTCAGGAGCTGTTGATATTGTAGTTGTGGATTCTGTCGCAGCACTAACACCAAAAAGCGAAATAGAAGGCGAAATGGGCGACTCTAAAATGGGGTTGCACGCACGCCTTATGTCGCAGGCTTTGCGAAAATTAACCGCATCTATTAGCAAAACAAAATGCACCGTTATTTTCATTAACCAATTACGCGAAAAAATTGGGGTCATGTTTGGTAACCCAGAAACCACGACTGGGGGGAACGCATTGAAGTTTTATGCTTCGGTTCGCTTGGACATTCGTCGCTCTACGCAAATCAAAGACAGCGCAGGCGCCGTTTTAGGAAACAAAACACGTGTTAAAGTTGTCAAGAACAAAGTTGCACCACCCTTTAAACTGGTTGAATTTGATATCATGTATGGACAAGGTATCTCTCGCATAGGCGAATTGCTCGACATTGGTGTTGATTCAGAAATTATTAAAAAGAGTGGCTCTTGGTTTAGCTATGGCGACATCAAACTTGGACAGGGCAGAGATGCAGTAAAAACCCTTTTGGATGACAATCCAGAACTTGCCGAAGAACTTGAAGGTAAGATCAAAGGAATCGTTGCTTCAGCAGAATAATTTTATCGATATCCTTCCTCTATAAGTTTTTCAGTCATAAACTGATGTACCCTTTCCTTTAGTGCTGGTATGTCTTCTTTTGTCATCCCCACTGTTTCGATAGGCTGATGTACATTAGCCCGAATTATCCCTGGTTTTCCTACCCAATACTTATATGAAAACTGAAATGGAAAACGCTTTTTACAATCAGGTAGTGTGATGGGTACTATGGGAATTTGATGTTGAATTGCTAGACTAAAAGCACCATTTTTAAATGGAGCTAAAAGCACTTTTGGCTCAGGGACTAGACCTTCAGGGTAGAGCATAATATTAAAGCCGATCTTAAGTTTATTCTTGGCTTGATAGTACACACTTTTTCTACTTGAAGCACTGTCACGATCCACTAAAATAGCAGCCCTTTTGTAGATGGTTGCAAAGAGCGGCAAGCGGTCAAGCTCTGATTTTCCTATAAAAACAGCTGGTTTTTTAATGGTCATAAAGACCATCATAATGTCAATCATGCTAAGATGATTGGCAATAAACACGTATTGTTTATTATAATTAATTTTTGATTTATGATGAACCAGTGGAATAAAACCCATCCCAAAAAGGATAAATGGCGACCAAAAATAACGTGCTAAAAAATAAATTCCACTGTACCATTTTTCTCGTAGCAAGCAAAGCAATAACAATGGAAAACATATAGTAATACTAACTGTAGAAAGTATGTAAAACCAAGCATTCCAAAGCCACAAAATAAAGATGCGGATATAAAGCATGTGGTCAAAAATAGCGATTGATGACTTAAATCCATTATTTTTGTGAACACACTATAGTTATGGCACGTATCCTCACCGGAATTCAAAGCACAGAAACACCGCATTTAGGTAACCTATTGGGCGCGATAATTCCTGCGGTAGATATGGTAAAGCAATCAAAGGATGAGGCTTTTTTATTTATTGCCGATATGCATTCTTTAACGCAAATCAAAGATGCAAATGAACTAAAAGCCAACACATACAGAACAGCTGCCGCTTGGTTAGCTTGCGGCCTAGAGCTAGATAGCACATGTTTTTATCGCCAGTCCGATGTGCCTCAAGTAACCGAACTCGCGTGGTATCTGAACTGCTCATTTCCTTATAGCCGTTTGTCATTGGCCCACTCTTTTAAGGACAAATCTGACAGACTTGAAGACGTTAACGCGGGACTTTTTATGTATCCAATGCTGATGGCAGCAGACATATTATTGTATGATGCCAACTTGGTACCTGTTGGTAAAGACCAGCTTCAGCACTTGGAAATGACACGTTATGTTGCCAATCGTTTTAATGCTGCTTTTGGCGAAACCTTTGTTTTACCCGAAGCCAAGCTACAAGACAACGCACAATATGTTCTGGGTACCGATGGGACCAAGATGAGTAAGTCAAAAAACAACATCATAAATGTCTTTTTACCAGCTAAAAAATTGCGTAAGCAAGTAATGAGTATTGCTACTGATAGTACACCTTTGGATGCGCCAAAAGACCCAAATACTTGTACCGTATTTGAGTTGTATACCTTAATTGCAGATCCTACACAAGTGGTAGAAATGCGAAAAAATTACGAGTTAGGCGGATTTGGCTATGGTCATGCAAAGCAGGCACTTTACGAAGCTATACTTGAACGTTTCTCATACGCCAGATCAAAGTATGATCACATTATGGCCAATCCAGAAGTATTGGAGCATCAACTTCAAAAAGGAGCGGTTAAGGCCCGTAGGGTTGCCCAACAGGTTCTGAAACGCGCCCGCAAAAATTTAGGCTACACTTAATAGTGTAAATAATATACTGACTTGCGCTACATCATCTCTTTCATTACGATTTGAAAAAAAGGATTAAAACACCACCAGCTTTTTTGCGAAGTATTTAAATCAAAGTGGATTTTTTTCATAAGCATTGGGGTCACTAATTTACAAAAGGCAACAGTTTCAAAAATCCACTAAAAAATGTACATTTGTTTTATGAACCTCGCCGCACATATACATTACTTACTTTATCGCCACGATTGCGTTAGCCTTCCTGGTTTTGGTGCTTTTTTGGTAGAATATAAAGAAGCTTTCTTTGATGCGGAACAACTACTCTACTACCCCCCCCGCAAGGTTTTGTCGTTTAATGAAAAACTACAATCTAATGATGGTATATTAGCAGCACACATGTCTCATGTTTTGCAATGTTCATATGAACGCGCTGTATTAGATATTCATCAGATCATTATCTCCTGGAAAGAACGCGCTTACAAAGGTAAGCTCAAAATAGCATCTTTGGGAATATTCGAAACTAATCTAGAAGGTAAACTTGTTTTTAATGCTGAACAGGGATTGAATTTCTTAGCTTCAAGTTATGCACTACCAAAACTGGATGCACACCCCATATCACGCAGTGTTAATGAAGTGGCGTCACCCCCTGTATTTAGTTTGGAACCACAGCAGTCCAGCAGCTCCTTTTTGCGTAAGGCTCTGGCCGCTGCTTGCTTTTTAGTATTGATTGCCTTGGGCGCTAATTATGTGCAAGAACAACAAACCAAATTACTTTGGCAAAACGAGCAAACACTGCGGAATAACGCACGTGAGCAAGCTGCAGCCGCTGTTTATGACTTTGGCAAATTGCCAATTCTAAGCTCTATTTCACCAAATGCAGTTGTCCAAAACTATCATGTAATTGCCGGATCTTTCCGCAACCAAAATAACGCTGAGCGACTTGTCCAAACTCTCAAGGCTAAGGGCTATTATCAAGCAGCGAGACTGCCCAAAACCAACAACGGATTCCACCAAGTTTGTTTTGCTGCTTATGCAACTCAGCGAGAAGCGTACAATGCTAAAGCAGGCTTTTTGGAAGACAACTATCTAGACGTTTGGGTACTGAAAAAATAACAGCGATGGAACCAAAACACCCAAGTATTTCCAAGACGGTTATGACCGACTTGGTACTCCCATCTGACACCAATCCTATCAACAAATTGTTTGGTGGCGAACTATTGGCACGTATGGACCGAGCTGCTTGTATTGCAGCAGAGCGTCATTCGGAACAGGTGGTGGTTACGGCTTCGGTAAATCATGTACACTTTAGAAAGCCTGTGCCATTAGGTAGTGTTCTTACGCTAGAAGCTAAGGTGTCTCGTGCTTTTGGCACTTCTATGGAGGTATTTATAGACGTTTGGAAGGAAGAGCATGTAAATCGTACCAGAGAAAAAGTAAATGAAGCTATTTACACATTTGTTGCTGTGAGTAAAAGTGGAAAACCTGTAGCAGTACCACCTATTGTACCAGAAACAATTTTGGAACAAGAGCGTTATGATGGCGCCCTTCGGCGGAGACAGCTTAGCCTTATCTTGGCAGGTAAACTCAATCCCGAAGACGCTACCGAACTTAAGGCACTATTTGATTAACACTATTTTACAAAGCGATTACGTATTTAAATTATAAGAATACAAAAACAATAAATCACAATTTGCTCCAAAAAACATCTAAAAACCACTAAAAACTTGTAAAAACAACTTGATTTGCCTCATTTTAACTCAAAAAGTAACAAAAATCATAAAATATACGGATTTGAAAATTTGGTTTTTTTAAGTACGTTGTCTCTCAAGTTAGACACTCATTGCCTGTTTTGTACCTTTGCGCTTTAATAAAGCTATATGATTCTATCCATGACAGGTTACGGAGAAGCTGAATTTAATGAACAAGGCAGAAAATTGCGTGTTGAAATTAAGTCGTTAAACAGCAAATCATTTGATCTTAATTTCCGTACGCCTCCACGCTATAGAGTACTTGAATTAACTGCGCGCAAACAATTAACGGCTCTGTTGCACCGCGGCAAATGCGAGGTTAATGTATTTGAAGAATGGGTTGCTGGTCAAGACGCAGCTCCGATTAATAAAACTGTTGTAGCACATTACATCCAAGAATTAAAAGCCATTTTCCCATTGACAGATGAAGCACTTTTGCCAACAGTGATGCGTATGCCAAATGTATTTGCATCGGTAGATGATATCATTTCGGATGAAGAGCAAAAAGTCTTTTTAAGTACTCTTAAAAAAGCATCGCAGGCATTGGTTAATTACCGCCAGCAAGAAGGCACCTCTTTGGGGCAAGACCTAACCAATCAATTAGAGCAAATCAAAGCACAGCTCAAAAAGATAGCTGCCCAAGCCGATATGCGCATTGCAACACGCAAGCAAAAATTACATGAGCAATTACGGCAACTCACGCTTAACTACGACCAAGACCGCTTAGAGCAGGAATTGATTTATTACTTAGATAAATGGGACATCAATGAAGAGCTGGTACGCTTACGGCATCATCTTGATTATTTCCAAACCAATCTGGACGAAAATGTAGCTATTAAAGGAAAAAAATTAGGATTTATTGCCCAAGAAATGGGACGTGAAATCAATACCATAGGGTCTAAAGCCAACGATTCAGACTTACAAAAATCTGTCGTTAGTATGAAAGATGCCCTGGAGCGTATCAAAGAACAAGTACTCAACGCCTTATAATGAAAACAGGGAAATGCATTGTTTTATCGGCACCTTCGGGTAGTGGAAAAACAACCATTGCTAAACACTTGCTAGCTCAGGAAAATTTTAACTTGGCATTTTCTGTCTCTGCTACTTCAAGGTTACCAAGATCGCAAGAGGTAGACGGCAAAGACTACTACTTTCTTTCTGAAGCAGCTTTTAAAGCAAAAATTTCAGAATGTGCCTTTGTCGAATACGAAGAGGTATTCCCCGGTATGTTTTACGGCACATTAAAATCTGAGCTAGACCGTATTTGGGCATTGGGCAAAAATGTGGTGTTCGACATAGACGTGGTAGGCGGATTAAACATAAAAAAGCAATTCCCTAGTAATACTATTTCCATGTTTATCAAACCTCCAAGTAAGGAAGCCTTAGCAGAGCGATTATTTCAACGCGGCACAGACAGTGTTGACAAAATTGCCATGCGACTGGAAAAGGCAAATGCCGAAATTGCTCGCGCCAAAGAATTTGATGTTGTTGTGGTAAACGACAATTTGGAAATTGCCAAAAGCGAATCTAAAAAACACATAAGTAATTTTTTGTTAGGATGAAGCGGACTGCGCTATTTTTTGGAAGTTTTAATCCCATTCACAACGGACATATTGGTATTGGTCGAGCGGTACTTAATCAGCAAAAGGCAGACGTGGTACATTACATATTAACCCCACAAAACCCCCACAAAAATACAGATGTACTTTTGCCAGAGAGGCACCGCTGGGAGATGTTAATAAAAGCTCTAGAGCCTTATAATGGCTTGGTAGCCAACGACATTGAGCTGCATATGCCCAAGCCGAGCTATACAGCAAAAACCCTTCAAAAACTTACTGCTGAGCATCCTAATATCAATTACGTAATCTTGATGGGTGCTGACAGCGCAATAGATTTGGCCACTTGGCATAACACGGCTTATATTAAGCAATTTCCATTGTTGATTTATCCAAGAAATGATATTTCATTACATGCATTTCCAGCAGACCAACGCCTTCAAGCCCCCTTACTTAATATTTCTGCTACAAGCATTCGCGAAACAAAGGATATGCAACAGCTAAAAGATTGCTTGCCGAAAGGGGTTATTACATATATGCAAGCACAGCAATTACTTAATGATATTTAATTTTCCGTAGTATCCGTCGAGTGTCTTTTAGCCCTTGGTAAGCGTGGTCGCTATGTTGTTTGATCACGACAGTGAGTTTGTTTAATTTGTCTAGTGCTTCTTCAAAACCATTTAGGTAACATAGCATATAGGTAGGTGCCAAGTTGCCCACATCTTCTCTGTCATTTTTCGTTAGACTAGTGTTTTTGAGTAGCTTTTCTCCTAATGCATTGTTGGCATTGTAGATATGATGCAGCAGTTTCTTTTCATATTTAGGTGGAGTAAACAAAAAAGCCGAGTCAATTTGGTAAGAGCCTTTGTTGTCAAACAAAAAAGATACCCGCTCAAGTGGATAGTATTTGTATGCATTATGAAACCCTAAACGAACATACTCAATAAGACTGAAGGAATGCGCGTCCATTTCAATTTCAACTTCATCGTGCGCGGAGTAGAACAATTTTACATGCTCGTTGATGAGTTCTACATCTACCCTTGAATAATAAGAATTTTCTTTTTCCTTTTTTTCCAGCCCAGCCCAGCAAAGCACAAAAGATTCTTTAAAAACTCTGTAGCTAGGTTTTAACATTTCATCGTGACGGCTCATAAAATCAATAACGCCGTCAAGAGTTAGTTCGATGTTGTTTTGTGCATGTTTTTCAATTTCTGCTACTACTTCAGAATTTATGTCTTGCAGCTCAATGTCAAAAACTTTAGAAACGGACATACTTCCATCTCTAAAAAACACAGCGCCCTCAAAATATTTCCAAATATTTTTTCGCAATGCCGTTGTTTTATTGGCGGGCCTGATGCTTACTAAGCCCACAACTTTACCGTCAGCCAGATGGGGAAAGTGAATGTTTTCGTAGAGTACTACAGGGGGGTTTTCTAAATAAGCATTGATTAGGTTTTGCAGCTTTGCGTCATCAAAAAAGTCTACTCCGCGAATACTGTTGTCGCTATCATCTACACCTACAACTATGTACGAGTTGTTTTTTGGGTTGGAATTCGATAGAGCACAAATGTGTTTCAGGAATTTAGCCTTGCCTTCGCGGTGGCTTAAATTCAGCTGTCTTTTTTTATCGTAAAAACTGTTTTCATCGTTGTGCGCTAGTAAGCTTTTGATTAGCAGCCTTTTATTAATCATCACAAATGTTTAATGCAAAGTTAGTGAGCTATTTCAACACTTTTTATAATTCCTTTGATAAGCCCTATTTTTAACCAAATGTTAACAGGTGCACTTCACATTTTTGTACATTTTGCAACGCTAATTAAAAACAAAAAACATGAGCGATAACGCTGTAGATATCAAAGCACTTAACGATCACATAGAAAAAGAAAGTGCTTTCATTGACATTCTAACGCTAGAGATGAACAAAGTAATTGTGGGTCAACACCAAATGGTAGAACGTTTGCTTATCGGCTTGCTGGGACAAGGGCACATACTACTTGAAGGGGTCCCAGGACTGGCCAAGACTCTTGCCATCAATACCCTGAGTAAGGCAGTTAAAGGAAGCTTTAGCCGTATTCAATTTACGCCTGACTTACTGCCAGCGGATGTAATAGGAACCATGATTTATAACGCAAAAGAGAACGATTTTACCATCAAAAAAGGCCCTATTTTTGCCAATTTTGTACTTGCTGATGAGATCAATAGAGCCCCTGCAAAGGTGCAATCTGCCCTTTTAGAAGCTATGCAAGAGAAGCAAGTTACCATTGGCGACGAAACCTTTAAGCTCAAGCCTCCATTTTTGGTAATGGCCACGCAAAACCCTGTGGAACAAGAAGGAACCTATCCACTCCCAGAAGCTCAAGTAGACCGCTTTATGCTAAAGGTAATCATTGATTATCCTAATCTTTCCAATGAGCAAGAGATTGTTCGCGCCAATCTTAATGACTCTTTTGGCTCAGTTAAACCTGTGATTAGTACTGCACAGATTTCTAAGGCACAAAAAGCCATCCGTGAAGTTTATATGGACGAAAAGATTGAAAAGTACATTTTGGACTTGGTTTTCGCTACGCGATACCCTGAAAAATATAAATTACAATCCTTAAAACCACTTATTAGTTTTGGTGCATCCCCTAGGGGTAGTATCAATTTGGCAACGGCTGCTAAATGTTATGCCTTTATCAAGCGCCGTGGCTATGTGATTCCAGAAGATGTTCGTGCCGTTGTTTATGATGTGTTGCGCCACCGTATTGGAATTACGTATGAAGCCGAAGCCGAGAACGTGACCTCAGAAGATATCATACAGCGCATTGTTAACGCTGTGGAGGTACCTTAGTCTAAAAACAGCTTTTCGCTATGGACACAAAAGAGCTTTTAAAGAAAGTTCGGAAGATAGAAATCAAAACCCGCCGATTGAGTAATCATATCTTTGGGGGGGAATATCACAGTACCTTTAAGGGACGTGGCATGACCTTTAGCGAGGTGCGTCAATATCAATATGGCGATGATGTCCGTGCAATTGACTGGAATGTTACTGCGCGCTATCAAGAGCCTTACGTTAAAGTATTTGAGGAAGAGCGTGAGCTAACACTTATGTTAGTTGTAGACGTAAGTGGTTCTGCCGATTTTGGTTCATTGGAACAACGCAAACGTGACACCCTTACTGAAATAGCCGCCACCCTTGCCTTTTCTGCCTTACAGAATAACGATAAAGTTGGGCTGCTGATGTTTTCAGACGATGTGGAATTATTTATTGCACCCAAAAAGGGAAAATCACACGTATTGCGCATCATCCGTGAGCTTTTGGAGCATCACCCTAAAAGCACCAAAACAGACATTGCCGGCGCATTGGAGTTTATGAGCCGCATTCTTAAAAAACGTGCTATTGTATTTGTGTTGTC
>MDSV01089356.1_pt1 | contig 24568 bp, 21 predicted proteins | sample 810851 | NCBI WGS metagenome assembly MDSV01 (sample SAMN05326640, study PRJNA326480) | marine metagenome | isolation source: seawater | place: Atlantic Ocean: North East | collected 2012
ATTGAATGAAAAGTCCCTTCTTTGGGAACCCCCAACGCTCGAAGGTCCGAATCAACCTCGTTGTACGATGGAAGGCAAGCCTACCATTATGCTCTCAGCAAACAATTACCTCAACCTCACAACACATCCGAAGGTCGTTCAAGCGATGGTCGATGCAACCACGAGGTACGGTGCTGGAAGTGGATCGGTTCGAGCCATTGCTGGAACGATGGATTTGCATTTGGATGCTGAACGAACCGTTGCAGACTTCAAAGGTGTCGAAGCGGCATTGATTTATTCTGCAGGCTATACCGCAAACGTCGGATTAATTCCAACCCTGGTTCAAGGACCGCAAGATGTCATCATCAGTGACGAACTAAATCATGGTTCCATCATCGATGGTGTTCGACTCACAAAGGCACGACGTGGTGTATATGCTCACAATGACATGGGTGAGCTTGAAGCGGTTCTGAAGGCACATGAGGACGCTGAACGGAAACTCGTCATCACCGATGGTGTCTTCTCAATGGATGGAGATTATGCACCATTGGACGAAGTTAACAAACTTGCAGAGGAATATGGAGCGATGGTCCTTGTCGACGATTGTCACGGAGAAGGTGTTCTCGGAGAAGGAGGAAGAGGAATTGTCGACCACTTTAAGCTTCAAGGCAAAGTTGACTTTGAAGTAGGGTCCTTTTCGAAAGCTCTCGGAGTACAAGGAGGTATCTTAGCCGGTACAGAGATGACTCGGACGCATGCCTTGAACCATTCTCGCTCATGGCTTCTTTCCGGTTCGCAACCGCCCGGTGTAGCTGCCGCACAGAAAGCTGCGATTGAAGTTCTCATGGAAGAACCGGAGCATCACGCAAAGTTATGGGAGAACACGAACTATTTCCGTAAAGAATTGCAATCCTTAGGCTTTGACACAGGAGTTTCAACGACCCCGATCATTCCCATCATGTGTGGTGAATCATCAGTTGCAAAAGCGATGACAACCCATCTCCAGAATGAAGGTGTTATGGCTGGAGCGATTGTATTTCCAATGGTTGCTAGAGACAAGGCCAGAATTCGTACGCAAATGTCATCTGGGCTTTCTCGTGAGGATTTGGACGATGTTCTTCGCCTTCTGGAATCGATTGGCCCGAAGGTCGGTTTAATCTGAATTTAGGATTTAATTTCTGCTTGCTCAGCATCTTCCATAAGAATAAATTCGTAAGCCCCGCTTGCACTATCGTAGTCTATTGACAAAAACAGAGCCTTCATTTGACGCTCCTCAAATGGGTCATGAAACCATGGTTGACCTCCCCTGAAAATCTTCAAGATTTCCTTGAACTCACTCATCGGCATATTCCCCGAAATGGTGTATTCTGCAGATTCAGCGCCCTCGTCCAGTAAATCATCACCTTCTTGCCCACGGATTACAGTTCGTTGTAAACGACGTTTTACGTTCATGTGGACGTTACAGTTTGCAATTCGATACCAATCTTTTCCAACACTCGCAATGAAACACTCGTTTGCTTCCATAGTGGGTGGATGAAAACTGGGTTTGTAACCTTTTTTTGAAGATCGACCCTGTTGAATCCATTCCTTCAAGACCAACGATCATGCTTATTCTGATTCGTAGGCATCGACCACTTCGAGAAGTTCGAGGTCCTCTCCCGCCATCTCATCTGCGGAATCCTTTGTTGAAACGGGATAACTTTTCCCACCTTCAAATGGATTTACACCATCATCAAGCATGCATAGAAGTCGCCATCGGGGAGCCCAAGATAGGTGGACGTATGCAGGACCTGGAAGCAGAAGTACGAACAAGGAGAGTCCAGCAGGTATATCCAGAACATTCGAGAAATCGAGGCCAAGCAAACCAATGCCAAGGAAAGGCATCGGGTACAAGATAATTCGGGGTGGTGTCATAGGCATTCGTTTCGTCAGTGCAACCAGAATCAGCGACGAAAAACCCAGAACCAAACAAGCTGCCATGAAGAGAGCTGAAAACAACAGCCAATTCGAAAACGACTCATTCAGATTATCGTACCGTAACGTGTATGGGAAAATCAATGCAAGACTGATCAAGAATCCGTAAAACATACCAATATTGGCAGGATGAGAAATCCATAACGGAAGTCTCGAAAAACGGCGAGAGAGAGAAGTTCCAAACAAGAGTTCCCGCTGTTCTTGGTCAAGGTCTGAAACGATTTCAGTCCAACGAACAGGAGGTTCCATAACGCTATGCTGACCAGTTTAGGTTTTCAATCCACCCGTTGTTGAGTCAATGAATCGGCTATTCCTGCCCTCTCAACTTTTTGGCGATTGGGCCAACAGCATCCTCGAGTTCCAATTCTTCTGGCCAATCTCGATCGAGTAATCCATAGTCCATAGACTCTCGAGAACGTGCCTCTTCCATATCGTCCTCGACCTGATTGTGAGCATCACGAAGTGCAAGTGATTGGTTGAGTAGGGACATGACTCGACGAAGGTGTGAATTCAAGACCTTCTCATCGGTGAAGTATCCAAAAATAGTGTAATCATCATCGAGAGCAACCAAGTTGAATCCTGGAAGTAAATCGTCGCTGATGAGTCGATAACGATCGTTACCAGCTTCGGCCCATCGCCCGTCTTGAAGTCGAATCATTACTTCTGCTTCTTTGATTGAGTCCAATTCCATCATGGGATGAGAAGGGTTCACTGCAAATGGTATCGTTTGCCAACGTTGCCATTGACGCAGGCCGATAAGAAGTATAATCAAAAACAGTGTCAAGAACAACGCTCCAAGAATGGAAGCACCTCCGAGAAGTATTCCTATCGTAGGAAGGGCAAGGGCAACGCCAAACTGAAGGAAGATGCGACGGGATTGTTCTTGCGCCTTGGGCGTTTGTGCAAACACGATGAAATGCTGTGGCAAGCCTTGTTCGAACTGCATCACTCGTTCACCTCTTCAACAACTGGCAATCGAATGGATTCATAGGTTTGTTCCCAAACATCAACGTCGTCAACAAAAACCGAAATGTTCGCCAGATGTTGCTTGATGTTGAAACCCCAAGCATGGTCCCACGAACTCAATTTCGGGACAAGTTTAGCCCACTGATTGGTGACTCCTCTCGTTTTCTTTCGTTGATGGTTGTAGAGAAGGGCTGCTGTTTGAATAAGACCTTGAATGAGCAAGATCTCAGTTTGAACCGCATCCCTTCGTTTCAGAGAATTCCATAAATCCTCCCACGCCTCATGAGCGTGCCAATAACGCCCTGTATCGAAATCAAGTCGTCCTTGTTCAAGCAACACCGCCTCATCCTCTGAAAGGGGTGATGCCTTCATGGTTGGCCCATACCATCAACCATTGAAATGCTTCTCATTTACCCTCGAGGGACACACAGTTCAAAAGATAAAAGAAAATCTTCGTGATTGCGGGGTGGAGATTATGTTGAATTTTATACCCGGGGACGTGCTTGAATCAAGACGCGGAGGAGTTGATGTTCTCCGTCATCTCGCACAAGAATTAGCAATATTAGAGCGGAATGGTTCAATCCAAATTCAACGCAACATACCCGAAGTTGGAGAACGAATTGGCTACTTATTGATTTTCGACGGCTCTCTTGCAGCCGCATTTCATCAAGCTGAAGTGCCACGATTTGGAATTGAAGCATTGCTTGAAATTGAATCCGATGCATCTGCACTGGATGCCACCATGAGCCTTCATGAGATGACTGAAGCATCGTACATAGAAGTCGTGTCGAGAAATCCAAACATCGGTTTGCTCAACCTCGAGGAACATCATCGTGATGAGGCATGGTGGACGACAGTTCGCACACCTATTCGAAGACTTGATCGTGAAGACCGACTTCCAGAATTAAAGCCATCCGTTGGCGTTCCTGAAGCGTTACGACGACGCAGTGAAGCGCGTTTGAGAATGCAAAGCGGCCCGGTACTGCAACGAGGTCAAGCATGGCTCGAGCACGCAATTGATCCAGTTCATTCCTTCATGTTTGCACGAACAATCTCTGAATTGAGCCAACCCGTACTCATTATTTCCCGCCAGTCCCCACCACAAATGGAATCGAATTACGATTTCGATTTGGAACACTACAGATGGCTGTCAGAAACTCAACATGAGCGAACATTGGAACCATCTCTTGAAACAATTCGGAGAACCGTTGACGAATTCTCAGATACGCATCAAAATAGCATCCTCGTTATCGAAGGCATCGAATACCTTTCAGGAATTCATGGAGAACAGCGTGTGATTGAGATGATACGAAGTATTGTTGACCAAACACGAATTAACGGAAATGTCCTCCTGATCACATCAAATCTTGAAGCGTTCTCAAGACAACAGCGTTCACGTTTGGAGCGTGAATTCACTGGAATTGAAAGTGATCAAATTCAATCGTGGCTACTCGATATTGAGTTGTTGCAACAACATCCATTCTTTATGGAAACAGATGCGGAAGCAGACGCTGCGATAGTGGAACATCTTCAGCGAAATGTGAGTGATCCTATCCTATCACCAAAACTCGAGACACCTGCTTCTGTTCAACAAATCCCATTACCTGTCGAACATCGTACACAGCAGGTTGACGATGATCTTCGTTCAAAGATGAGGGCATGGGTTAACGATTCTGATGAAGAGGATTCAATTGAGATAGCCGAGATCGAACAAGAACAAGCCGTTGAAATCGAGGAAAACAAACCAATTGTACGACCTCGTATTCCTCAACGAATGGTTCGAAGAAGGAAGAAAGTAACGAAACCTGTTCAGCGAACACCAATCGATGTTGCTGCACAACGGAACATTGCATTACCAACTTTGAAGGAATCGCCTTCGACCAAACCGTTCGTCCCAGTACGTCCTGCTAAGGAGCATGCGTTTCCTGAGCAAAAGCCTACCATGACGCACAAACGAATTCAGCAAGCTGCATCTAATTCAGCGAGGAGAAAACCCGCAGAATTTCCCCCAATCAAAGCAACTGGACGTGTGCCTCTTCGCTCAGAAACTGAGTCGCAATCACAAAGCAGCAACCAACCATCAAAGCACGCAGGAAAGCATGCACATGCATCTCAACATCAAACCGATGAACCCGATTCGGGGGGAGAACAATGAGTATCGAACGAACCAATCGTCTCCGTATCGCCCTGCAAAAGGCCAAAGCCGGATTGGAGATTGAAAGCGAGGTTGAATCGGACAATCCTTCGAAACTCGGACGACTTCTGAACAGACCAAAGACTACAAGTGAGGGGAGAGAATTTATTCAATCTCAACCCATTCATGAGCGTCCAGTTTTTAGAGCAATTGCAAAAGAGGTCTTGGGGGAAGAAACGACCTATGAGCCATCGATTCATTTGGATCAACCTCACCCGATTTCTCGATTGAGAAACCTTCGAGAAAGAAATTCCCAGGAAGCAATTCCCGAAGGAAGCCTAGGCGATAAAATTGGATTCGCATCATCCGGACAACCACTTTGGTCCTCCATTCTTGATCAACAGCGAGGAATGGCGATCAACCAGATGGCTTCGAAGTTGTCACCTCCATCTCAAGGAGATCGAGTGCATCATCAAACCATCCTCTCAAGCCAGTCGAATTGGCCTCATCGTCTTACAATGACTCAGCGTAAGACCTTCAAACAATGGAATGTCAATACAGAAAATGAGCATGCAACAAAAGCCTGTGAGTCGATTGTTGATCATTTAGGACGGCGACATAACCCTCACATCATCATTGGGTCTTCTGAAGTTGGGAAAAGTCACTTGCTACATGCGACTGGACAAAGTGCACTTCGTTACTATGACGATGATGTTCGGATTCTTCGAGCGAGTGAGCTCGAAAGCAATGATTCGATTCCATCTGATTGGCACGAAAGTATCGCTTCTACCTCCCTTCTCCTCATTGATGATGCGCATCTTATCGCTAGAAATGAACAGCATGCGCAAAGTATTGGTCATCTTGTTGATTACGCACTTAACATCGGCGTGCATGTTCTTTGCACCTCATTGGAGCATCCACGTGATTGGCCCTCATCTCGGCTTTGGCAATTGTTGAACCAAGCATCAATTTCTACACTTTATTCCGTTTCTGAGGCGAGTTTAGCCATGCACATCAAGCACCAGGCATCGCTTATGGGAATGCTGTTTGAGGATGCGCACACCATGGAAGTGTTGAACCACAGTGGCATCACTTGGAGAGGTGTTGAAGCATCACTCTCAGCGCTGAAAGATGCACATGATTCAGGAAGAAAACTATTGGATCCTGAAGATGTTACGCTCTTGCTTCAAGGTCAAACCTCAGACCTCCCGGAACCAAAAGGGAGCAGGTCAAGCTCATCGATTACTCTTGCATCTGACATCTTTCAACGAGCCTCGGATGTCGTGTATTCAGATGTTGATGTCGGAGGTATCGAATTTCATACAACAGCTCTAGAGGAACAGGAGGACGATTGGGAGCCGACAATCGTAACCGCCGAAGAATTGAGTTCAGCAAATGATATCCTCGAAATGCATCTCAAAACCACGCTGGACGAGCTCACACCTGAAGCACCGACTGTTCTTGATGTTGATTCAAGAGATCGACACTTGACCCATCAAATGGGTTATCTTGGCGACAGAGATGTTGGCCATGCTGCAGACGTCCTTGCTGGAATTGACATCTCCATTGATGAGGCACTTTCTGAACGAGAACGAATGGTTGCAAGCGATGAACTTCGACTGCGGCATTTGGAACTGATGATGGAAAATCTTCTCCAGCGTACAGAGCATGCAGATATGGATGAACTCATTTCAATCACCGATGAATTACGATTCATTCAGCATGAACTTGGCCTTGTAAGCGAAGATTCTATGGAAGCATTTGAAGCAGAAGATGAGGAACTTAAGGTTGCAAGACTTTCCACAATCAAACCAACAACTCGTCTCATGGGTGAGGAAGAATGAGGGGCGCTTGGTGGGCCGAAGGGGTTCAGTTTACCTGCCAACCTGATTGTGGACGTTGTTGCGACGAACCCGGCGGAATTGTATACCTCTCACGCAATGATGTGGAACGATTGGCACAACATGCAAACCTCACCGTACCAGAATATCTCAAGAAAGATTGTACAACGACACTCGATGGACGATACGTCCTGCGTTCTAATCAATCTGATGGAATCTGTATCTACCTTGATGAGAACAAGCAATGTACCATCTACGAAGTTCGTCCACAGCAATGCAAAGCGTTTCCGTGGTGGGCAGAAAATCTTCGAAGTCAGCGATCTTGGAAACAAGTCAAAGCATCGTGTCCGGGTTTGACGGCAGAGGACGCTATTCTCATTCGTGGTGAAGAGATTCAGATTCACGTCAATGCTGACCGTCAATCGACTCAAGGATTTCGTGTTTGGGAAAATAAGTGAGCAGGTGTAGTTTCCAACACCGAAGGTATTCTTGCTCGTCCTTTCCTTTATACGAATGACCGAGTTGGCTCACATCGGTGAGACCGTGACGGATGAAGCAAACCACTTGCTCAACTTGACAGAGTCCCATCTCGACATTGGTATGCGAGGCGTACCCGTTGGAACATGTCGCACATCATTTGTCACTCCAGGAGAAGGCGTTCATTACTGCGGATACCCCATAACTGAACTTGCGGGCATGGTTCCCGAGGATGTTGTTTACCTCCTCCATAACAAGGAACTACCAACGCCTGAGCAGTCCGAAGCATTTCGTGCAGATCTGGCTCGTCGAGCAGTAATGCCGGGCGACCTTGGCCCAATTTTCTCTGCACTTCCACAAGATGGGCATCCTATGGACTGGCTTGCTGTCGGGATTCAAACCCTTGGAATGTGGGATTGTGCAAACGATTGGAAAGAAGATGCCTTGAATCTCGTTGCTCGTATGCCTCGATTGATGGGAATGTTGTTCCGTTATCGAGAAGGTCGTACAGAGGGCATTCCAAATGATAATCCAAGTCTCTCAATGATTGAGCGATTCACCAACACGCTCCAACTCGATGTTGATCAGGAGAAACTCGCACGTGTCTTGTCCGTCTATCTCGTCCTGCACATGGATCACGGTGGCGGAAACCTCTCCACATTTGTTGGAAAGGCTGTCGCAAGTGGCCATGCAACTCTGTATTCTGCGATGGCAAGTTCCATGAATGCATTGAGTGGACCTCTACACGGACGTGCGAATCAATCCTGTCTGGAGTTCGTACTCAGAGTAGGAACTTCCGATCCTGAAGAAGTGGAGCAGTTTGTTCGAGGTGAGCTTGCAGCAGGCCGCCCGGTATTTGGATTTGGGCATGCAGTCCTACGGTCAGAAGATCCACGAGCAACTGCACAGTTTGCTCTCGGAGAGGAAATCTGTCCTGATGATGAGAACTTCAGAATCATTCGAACACTACGGGAAGTCGCACCGCGAGTCCTCGCAGAAAACCCAAAAATTTCGAATCCGAATGCAAACGTCGACATTGCATCAGGAGCACTCCTTCATCACGTTGGACTCAAGAATCCGAGCTACTACACGACGTTCTTTGGTTGGGCTCGTGTAGCAGGAATTGGTGCTCAAATCTTTGATGAGCGCGTTGTTATGCGCAATGGAAAGGGAGTTCCAATCTATCGACCGAAATACTTTGCTCGTGATCAAGAACTTCGCCATGTTGAGTAATTACGAATTCATATCGATTTCAACATAACCTTCGTGTTCTCGCACATCGTATGTCTTCAATGGAGTTGGTTTCCTCAATTTACCGAGCAACTTCCCGTACGCAGGGAAGTAATGCGCAGGAGACCATTCGTTTACCGAACCATCCTCTGGGTGATACGAAGTTTGGTGCAGAGGGCAGCGTAGACAACCGTCTTTGATTTTCCCTCCCCAATGGATTGGCCACGCCATGTGGCGGCACAGGGCATTGCTTCCGAACAATCCTTCCTCAGTCCGCATGACCAAGACCATCTTCGCACCGATGGCTTTTCCTTTGATTTTATTCATCTTCAATTTTGAAGACTTACAGATTCGTTTCCATCGCGGGGCTTCGCTCATATTCCTTGAACAATCGTTCGACTTATCAACTGATGTTCAAAATCAAGTTCGGATTGTTTCAAATTCTGAACACCCATTTATACAAGAACCAAAGCAGTTTAATTCATGGAGAACCCATTCAACAAATTGACTACTGTTTCCGTTACTCGTCCGAAGGCAACGATTGCATCGATCATCATAATCACACTCGCACTCGCTTCGATGGCTCGATTCATTAATTTCGACAACAGTGAAGATGCATTCTATCCCCAAAACGATACCACTGAACTCCTCTATGAAATTGAAGAACGATACCAAGCTTCTCTGGATTTTATTCGTGTTATTGATGAAATTGAAGAAGGTGACATGAAAACATCCGATACATGGATTCAATTTGCCAACATCGAAGCTGAATTGACCAGTAATGAAATGTTTCTTCCTTACCAAGAGCCCCTGTTTGGAGGGAGTGCTACCAGCGGACCAGCAGGGTCCGCGTTATTTTGGCTAACTACACAAGACCCAATCACAACACAAACATGGCGGGATGATCTATCGATACATCTTGCGAACACAACAATCGCAAGTGAAGAAAACTTCACCAATGCTCTCAACGATTTGCAACGTTCCATCGATGCAATCCCTTCTCCTGTGGCCCCGACTGCACAAGATCTACGGGATTGGAATCCTGGAGACGTTATCGATTGGCAGGCAAGAATCGAGAGCCAATCCAACATCAGCGCAGAACTGGGGGCACTACTTGGCCAAATCCAAGGTTTGCAAGATAGTCGAACAAACCCTGCTGAAATCGGGTCCGTGTCAGCTGTAACCGGTCCACTTCAGGGCACTCTGGGGACATACATAGGATTGCAAAACATCGATCACTATGGCAACATCATCGCAACAATGCCTGCTGAGGACAAATCGAATCCGTGGCAGAGTGACGGACCTATTTTGATCAGTCTCGTCGTCTCTACCGATGCTGCGAACTATGAGAATGCAACAATTATTGGTGAAGTCCAGGAACTCCTTGTCGGATGGACCGATACCTTTCTTATTGATTTGAAAAATCAAACTCAAGACGACGAACTTCGTGTATTTTCATTCTCCGAATTCCAGTATGCGCAGAACTCCAACATTGGAAAAGAAATTGGGATTCTCACGTCGCTCGCATTGGTATTCCTAACTGTTCTATTGTACATCAAATTCCGATCCGTTCGGGATACTGCATACGTCATTGGATTAACAGTTCTCGCTATTGCTGCGACCTATGGAGCGGCAGGTATTTTCCAATTAACCTTCAATGCAGCAATGAACAGCATACCGATTCTTCTGCTCGCCATCGGTGTGGACTATGGTATCCACGTTGTGACTCGCATCCGTGAAGTGATGCAGGATATGGAGCGTGACGATCCTCAAGGACGTACAACTCTGAAGGATTTTGACGAAGAACTTCGAGTCAAGGCGATTCGTACTGGAGCCGTTCTCACCTCTGCAGCACTGGTGATTGCCATCTTTACAGACATGGTTGGTTTCCTATCCTTCCGACTTTCATCGCAGATGTTCTTGGTTAACTTTGGTACCGTCATCGCTCTTGGTCTGTTCGCAATTTATGTGCTAAGCATTTCACTTCTCCCTGCCCTCATGACTGCTTTGCCAACAAAAGCACTTCCGCTAGCTAAATCAGGAGCCATGAACGAGACGAAACTTACCGCTACAATTGGCAGCATGGCTGAACATCGACCTGCTCTTGTCATCATTGTCGCCATTCTGTTATCGCTTCCTATGGCTTATGGAATGAGTACTCTAGAAGTCGGGTTTGATACAGCAGATCAGTTTGATGACTCTCTTGAAGTGGTTCAAGATTTCCTCATGATTGCTGAGAAATTCCAAAGCAGTCCAACACCATTGTATGTTGTACTTGAGGGAGACATCTTGTCTGCTGAAGGAGTCCTTGCATACAATACTGCAATCGACACACTTCTCGCTGCGGATGGTGTAACGGGTGTCCCTACAGGTCTTTGGGATACACTTGAATCTGAACGTGGGAGAAACCCTGTTTTGGATGGACTAATGAACAATCTAAGCAGCGATGAAGGATTCCAACAACTTGAATCGTATCTACTTGATGACGCCACAGGTCGTGACCTTGTCGATTCATTGCTTTACACCAACGGCCAGCAGACCATCATCTCCTTCCAAGCCAACACCCTCGACTGGCAAGCGACAGTCGATTTCGAAAAGGCGTTGTCGGCATCCCTTTCCGATGCATCGGATACTGTCGAGGGGACGTTCTCAATGGAATTGAGTGGGCGAGCCCTCATTCTTGCTCAAATCAGCGCTGATGTGGCAATCTCAGCAATTACCTCGACTGCTATTGTTGCCTTCACGATTCTATTCGTCTTGATCATCATTCAGTTTGTACGTACACAAAATGTCCAGCAGGCAGTACTACGTGGTGTCGTCATTTGGATTCCACTAATTACGGTGGTCATGTGGGTCTACGGAATTATGGGCCTCGCAGGTTATCAATTGAATTCTCAAACCGTAACAATTGGGGCACTTGCTCTTGGTTTAGGAGTTGATTACGCGGTACACTATGTGATTCGATTAGAGGAAGAAGTGGAGTTGCATCCAGATAAGACCGTTGCCGAATGGACTTCAAAAACCACTGCGACGACTGGTCGTGCAATGTTGGGAGCGGCAATCAGTACTGCAGGAGGGTTCGCAATCCTCAACTTCTCAGGACTTCTTCCTCTCCGATTGTTTGGTCAAGTGTTCATTGTAGCCATCAGCCTTGCAATGGTCTCCAGTGTAACGTTGTTGCCTACTCTCTATGCACCGTTCCTTCGACACGATGCTGAGCACCATCTTGCAGAGATGAATGAAGCGGAATGATCACAGAACAGGACGTTTTGTTTTGCCCGCACCTCGATGACCAATCATTCGGACCAATTCCCAGGGCATGCTCCCAGTGCGACGTTCTAGATCTAAGAGTTCATCAACAGAACGTGACCAATGCCATTTTGTTCTCCAAAACGTGAGAAGTTCACGCATGCGAGATTCATCACACTCCTTCCATGGAACAACCTCATCCTGCAATTCATTCAGTATTTGAAGATGGTTTTCCTTTGTCGCTTGATCAAGGCGCTGACGCTGTGCCTCATCCAATGGCAACGTTGCAGGTTGATTCCATCGAGCATGCCCGCTTGGAAGCCAAGTCAAAGTAGGGTCACTTTCATCTGTTAGTGCAGAAAGACCTGCATTGAGAACGTCGTATTCAATCGATGGTTTTACCGGCCAAATATAGGCAGGGAATCCTTTGCGAATCGTATTGAGGCGTTTCAGTTGTCGACCTTTTAATCCAACAGTGGTTCCTAATGGTACCATGTTAGTCGGCGACTGGAGATATTCGATGGCACATGGCATCATTGGAGACCCATTCCTCTGATGCTTACGCATTAATCGAGAAAACGGAGTCAATACATACTCTGGAAGAGCCAATAAACGATGTGTATTTCGCCCTCCAAATGGATGTATTGTTGGTAACAGGGTCGACCAACTTCGTTGAATATCGCCCAAGGTTGTGGCATTTTTCATCGACTTGTGAAATGCATAATGAACCGTTGACTGCTTTGGAATGTTGTACTGATTAAGCAGTTGTTCAGCATGATGCATGGTTTTTCCCATGTGTGCATCGTGTTTATTCTTCTCAAACCAACCTCCACTTTTCTTAACCTTCAAGCTTGGACGTTTTGACTCAACGACCAACACTTTGCCTTGTTCATTTACCGCTTTCTGAATGTCCGTATGTTCAAGCAACATCTCAAGTGAGCAAAAACCCAATTCGAGCAGTTCATCAAGCTCCCAATCCTCAACATATGGCGAGCGTTTGTCAAATCCTGAGCGATCTATTGAGACAGAACGATCATGATGGATCACGACCTGTTCATCCTTTGTGAGTCGAATATCAAATTCGATTGCATCGAACATTTCCATACCGTGAACGAGACTAGCAAGAGTGTTCTCGGGTGCTTGTTGATACATCGGCTTCATTAAATCCACTCAACGATGGTTCTTGAACTCCATTATAGGTGCAAATTGTTGGAATCGTCGAGGTACAGGCCTCATGACGGAGAATCTCTATATGGGCAACCACCGGACCACAAACATGAATCCTTGGACAGTCATGATGACCATGATTCTGTTCTTGACTCCGATTATATGTTCCATTTTTTCACTTCATGACAAAGATTCACGAGTCAAATATGGAAGTTGGTTGAAGACAATCCACAAGCAGCGTTACTATCTTCATGCAATGGGATACATCATCATTATTGGATGGAAGAACCTTACTGATGGACTTAATGAACCAATCAAGGAGCGCGTTGGTCATTGGACTGATTCTATTCATGGACTTGAAGGAAATATCGTCCATTGGATTCAAAGCACATTTGAGAACGATGCATTAACCTCCTTCCTGAATTTTCATTATCTCTTTGTATATCTCTTCTTGATCTATGTTACCACCGTCTATTTTGCGTACACGAGCGACCGGGACATGACCGACAAAGTTACTCTCAACTATCTTCTCATCTATGCCATCGCAGTCCCGTACTACCTTTTCTTCAATGTCGAAGTTACCTCCTCGTGGATTCCAGGGATGGATGCATTGTTGTATCATGATGGATGGTATTCAACATTTTATGCAACTCATGACCCATTGGATAATGCTGTTCCATCGTTGCACGTTGCGATTCCATTTGGAATTCTGATGTTGAATTATCTTCATGTTCAATCCAAGGGAATACCAATGAAAGAATGGAGGCATTATCGCTACCACATGTTTATTCTCATCAACACTATCATGTTTATTTTCGCTATTCTCTACCTTGGAATTCACTGGATTATTGACATTCCACTAGGAATGATTGTTGGTGGAATTGGAGCATTGTTCATCCACCATTTGCAACCTCGGCTACGCAATGATTACGGATCGATGTTCAAGGGTGTGACACGGCAAAAAGTTCGAAAACACATCATGGTCGAAGGAACAATTCTTCTCATCCTCTTTGCTGCAATCATGGGTGCTGTCAACCATCAAGATTCAACAAATGAGGACCAACCCTCATTTCGTCTTGGAGCGGGCGACACTGTGCAGGATATCATTGCAGAAATGAATCCAAACAATGGTGTTACAACAACAATCGCAAACCTTGACGAATCAATACCCCTTGAATTTGCAATCATCACAGTCGATCTTGCTGAAACGGGGTTTGCAGATTTTGGCATTGATTGGGATAAAATGCAGGCTCTTGCAGAGTACCATTGCACTCAGCCTGTTGCTTGTACTGCGACCTTACTGCCAAATGAAAGCGTTGATTTGAGTCTCAATTCTCCCTATGTCTATACATTCATCTTCTTGCATCATCCCGGCGAAGAGAACATACTTGAAGTTCAGGTAACTTCGTATTATGAAAACTCAGAGAATTCCATGACCAAAGCAGTTGCACTTTCCCTACCTTCGCTTTACATCACTGGATTTGTCATCTATCGTTTGTATCGGCTCAATCAAAATGGACGAAATTGGTATGATGCACTACCCTCGCACAGATGGGAAGAAGAGTGAGCATTCACTTATTGGGAACCATCCCTTCGGATGAACATGGCGTCATCACCTACCTTGGAAGACGCCGTTTCTGAATTAATGGAGTCGCCAGGAGGGCAACTCCTCAACTCTGTTCGAGATTATTTACGTAAACGTGCGACTGCATTAGGTGGTCTTTTCCTCGCAGGACTCGTTATCGGTTTCCCCGTTGCTAAATCCATCGTTTCTTGGCTTATCGAAGAGCAACGATTACCTGATGATGTCAACGTTATTGTCACATCGCCTGTTGAATTCTTGATGCTCCAAATCCAGTTGTCTGCAAGTTTTGGGTTGCTGTTGGCGTTGATGTTGCTCATCACGGAAACAACGCTTCGTGGAGTTCGACATCCCCTCGTTATCGAGCGTTTCAGGGAATTGGACATCCGCCCACCGAAGCCAAGTTTTTCGTTTGTAGTTGCAATAATCTCCAGCCTTCTTCTTGCTTTCTCAGGAATTCTCTATGCATGGGAACTGCTGACGCCGATGTTGTTTGAGTATCTCAGCAACGATGCACAACAAGCAGGCCTCTCGACCCAATGGAGGCTAGAGGCTTACATTGGATTCATCCTCAACCTCTGCATTGCAAGTGCTATCGGCTTCCAAGCACCCGTTGTAACTCTTCTCGCGTTACGGGTTGGAATGGTTGAGCCGAGGGTACTGGCAACTTATCGAAAACACATTTGGTTTGGTGCATTTGTGATGGGTGCTGTCTTTTCCCCACCTGATCCGCTTTCCCTCTTCCTCGTCTCAATACCCGTTATTTTCTTGTTTGAGATTGCACTCATTCTTCATCGAATTATGCCGATGAGATCAACTCAGGCAAACTCTTGATGATTACAGGCATATGACCTGGTCGATGTCCGCCATTGAAAGAATGGAAGTCCGAACCAACCGTTACTCCAAGTCCATACTTCTCCGCAAGCGTCCATATCCGATGTCGTTCATCATCGCTATGGCTTCGATGGAATGCTTCAATGGCATCAACCTTTGATGCTTTCAGATGTTGAATCAGAGTTTCATAATCTACTCCGTAATAGCGAGGATGAGCAAGTGAAGTAATTCCGCCAGCCGCGTGAACCAATGCTGTTGCTTCAGCAAGAGAGGGCTTAGGTCGTTCAACATTGCATGGCCTTCCATCACCCAGCCATTGCTCAAACGCCTCATCCATGGTTGCAACATATCCTGCATCGACCATTGCCATTGCAAGATGAGGTCGGCCTACGCTTCCCTTTGCACGTGAGAGTACATCTTCTGCATCGATTTTCATTCCAAACGCGTTGACTTTATCGATGATTTCCAACATACGAGGGACACGATCATCGTGCAAAGGAGAGAGCCATTCTTCAAATTTCTTCAATCCCTCTGCATTCGGTTCGTATGGAAAATAGGCAAGGAGGTGCCACGATGAAGGTGGACGATTTCTTGAATTTGCTTCAAGGATTCTATCATCCCACGGCAACTCAACATCACAGGTTAGTTCAACGCCCGGCACGAATCGAATGTTCCGCTTTTCGGCTGCTGATTTCGCCTCATCCCATCCAGCAATGGTATCGTGGTCTGTCAATGACCAAACACGCACCTGTTGCTTTGCCATTTCCTCCGCCAAATCATCGACAGAAAGGGAACCATCACTGTGAGTGGTATGGCAATGCAAATCGAACGAGGAAGTCCACATCATCTCTGCCTTCCAGTCCACTGTTTTGAATCTCTCCATCCAATTTCAAAACAAATCGTCCAAATTAGGCATTTCAGGAATGGCCTCGTTTTGCTCAAACAAGTCATCCAATGAAGGCAGTAAAGGGGCACTCGAAGCAAGCTCATCATCAAAATCTGGAAGATCAGGCAATGGGATTTGTGCAGGGCCGTCAGAAACAAATTCCAAATCAGGAGTTCGAATTGGTTGCACAGGCCCTACATGGTCTTCCTTACCCGGCAGAGGAATGTAAGCTGGTCCATTGGATACAAAGTCACGATTCTCTTGAACAATCTCTTTTTCGGGTTGTGGTTGAAGTTCGGATTCAAACGTTCGTGATTCGATATCTGAGTTCCGCTCAGACACTACAGAAGCAGCATACGAGCCCAATTCCCCACTTGAAAGAAGGGCCGTAGCAGATTCGACCCGTTGTGAATCAACAGACATTTTCTCACCAACAATGGACGATATGATCGACGAGGTCGTTTCTGTAACTTCTCTCGTTTGTCGGGTAGCCACAGGTGTTGAGGCCGATTCAAAATCTGCTATCTGCTCTTCAACGGAACGGCGTTGTGGAAGTTCAGGTACTGGCCTTTCACTTCTGCCCCATATCACAATGAGGCCAAGACAAATGGTTAGGATGAGCCAAATCCACTCTTGTTGTGACCAACCTGTTGAAGCCCAATAATTCTCTTTTGTACCTGATAAGAATCCACTAAAAAGTGGTTGAAAGAGAACACGTTGACCTTCTCGACCAGGGTACTTCCCAAGAAACGAATTCAGAAGTAATGCGATCAAGGACATTGTAGCAACTGTTGAAGCAAAGGCAGCAGTTCGAGGTGCTCGTTGCTCCATAACCCTCACATCATGAACTCAAATGTTCTGCTGCTGTGACCGTATTTGCCATCAGCATTGCCACTGTCATTGGTCCAACACCGCCAGGTACTGGAGATAGAAGGGAAGCAGTGGAGGCAACATCGGGATGAACATCTCCAGCAAGTCTCCAACCACGTTCACGCGTGGAATCCTCAATCCGATTGATGCCTACATCGACTACGATAGCTCCCTCTTTGACCCAATCGGGTTGAACCATCTCAGGGCGACCTACGGCTGCTACAATGATGTCTGCTTGCAGACATTCTGATTTCGCATCCTTTGTCCGTGAGTGAACTACTGTAACAGTAGCGTCAGCACCTCGAGCCGCCAATAAGAGGGCTTGCGGCATTCCTACGTTGAACGAGCGTCCGAGAACGACTGCCTTTTTCCCAGTCATGTCGACCTTAGCCCATCGAAGCATCTCCATGACTCCAGAAGGTGTACACGGTACCATACCGTCACTACGACCTTGAACCAATCGACCCAAATTAATGGGATGGAAACCGTCAACATCTTTTCGTGGATCAATCAATTCAGTCAATGCTTCTTCGTCCATGTGTTTGGGTAATGGTGATTGAATCAAAATACCGTGAAGGTCATCTTGCTCATTCATCGAACGGATATAATCGGCAACAACTGATTCTTTCGTATCTTCAGGAAGTTCAACATGGGTCGATCGAATTCCAAGACGTTCACAGGAACGAATCTTGTTGTTCACATAGACATGAGATGCAGGATCCCTTCCTACGATAATTACCGCAAGATGTGGTTGGACAGAACATGCGCCTATGCGTTGCTTCAATCGCTCTTCTAAATCAGCAGCACATGCTTTTCCATCGAGTCGAGCAGCGCTCATGCGTGTACCAGACGCTTCAACGGTTTGAGTATTCTTATTGGATGCTTTGGTGGAGCCAACGGAGGGACTCGAACCCCCGACCGCCTGATTACAAATCAGGCGCACTACCAGCTATGCTACGTTGGCCTTGTCATGCCATTCCCATCCCCTTCATGAAGGAAACGGTTGAATCCATCAAGGTCAAGAGGTCATCCGGCTTGGGCTGGGCATGGACGAAGTACCTGGAGCATCTCTTGTGAATGCACTTGCGTCCACGCGTCGAGGGAACGATACCATCTTCGGATGGTACGCACGATATCTCAAAGCAAAGGAAGAAGGACATGATGCAATTAACGGAACTGCTGGTCTTCTTCTCGAAGATGATGGCAGCTTGGCCATTAACGATGTCGTGGACAAGATGCTTCGACAAGCCCCTGCCCTTGAGTTTGCATCCTATGCGCCTTTGAAGGGACTACCAGATTTCCTCGATTTGAGCATCTCCTTAGCACTGGGTGAACATCGAACTGAACTTGAAGAACTCGGATTCAACTTTGTATCAACTGCAACACCTGGAGGTTCTGGAGCGCTTTTCCTAGCTGCCAATAATCTCTGCGAGCGAGGCGAAGCGATTTTACTTCGTGATCGCCATTGGGGACCATACGCAGGTTTCCTGAAAGGCTGTGGCCTCGAAATGGAGACATGGTCATTGCTCCCGAAGGATGAGAGCGAGTACCCTTTCTTTGCAGACGAAGAGTTTGAACAAACGGTTGAACGACTGGCACAGCAACAGACATCAGTCATGGTTTGGTTGAACGACCCTGCTCACAATCCAACCGGCTTGACAATGAGTCCAATGGGTCGACGTGCTGCTCTTGACATCATGATGGCAAGTGCAGCAAAGCATCCAGAAGTAGGCCACACGCTCCTGCTCGATACGGCATACAGTCTCTACGCTGATGAACCACACGGCTGGGGCCAGACCATTCGAGAAACCATGGACGATGGAACGCCATGGCCGGAGAACTTCCTGATTACATACGCCTTGTCACTCTCCAAATCCCATACAGCATATGGATTAAGGACAGGAGCATTGATCTGTATTCATCCTGAACAAGTTGTTGCAGACAGGCTACGCGACATCTTTGGTACAACCGGCCGTCAAACGTGGTCAGCAGCACCTCGTATTCTGCAGTATACTGCTGCTCAACTCCATGCAAACGAAGAGAGTGCAGAAGCATGGTCCTCTGAACGAGACAGACTGCAGGGTCTTCTTACTGCCCGCAGAAATTCCTTCGTTGAAGCCTGTGAAAAGTTTGGTGTACCAATCAACCCTACTCATGATGGATTTTTCGCCTGGCTTGAACATGAAGATCCAGAAAGCATTACGGAAGCCTGTGCACAGCATCATGTCTACTTGGTTCCGCTGCGGGGTGGTATTCGAATTGGATTGTGTGCTATGCCCTCAAATGCAATCGAACGTGTTGCGAAAACACTCTCAGACGTCCTCAACTAGGTGAGTCCAATGGTTCGCAACGTGCGAGAAAACCTCATTCTATCGGGGATGATTTGCATTGTATTCGGAGCATTCCTCTCCGTTGGAGGCGTACTCTCGATGGGAGCAGTTATCGGAGTGTCTGGTGTTCTCCTCTTTGTTGTTGGAATGAGTACGCCAAGTCAGCAAACCATGAGTGAAAAGGACATTGCTGAATGGGCTCCAAGTGCGGAGCAATTGCCTGATGCAAATCGTATCATGTACAGGGTTGACGTAACACTCGACGAACCAAAAAGAACAACCGTTCTTTGTGGCCCATGCGGAACTGTAACTGAATTGGAGGGAGGTCGCCCCTCAACGTTCACATGCCCTGCATGCAATGTGTTTCTTTACCGGGACGAAGAAGAGTGATTACTCTGGTTTGAACTCAAACGGCTCGACCTTTGTTTCTGACTCTGAGGTCGCTGAAGTTGGTACCTCTGGTTGGTCTGTGGACGGGAATTGATACGGTTCAGATTTGGTCATTTGTTCCGTCACAACTGCGGATGAAGTTACCTGAGAGATGTTTTGACTTATTCCAACACCAACCGCTCCTTGTGGAGTCGCGTTCATGACATAGCTTCCATCGGAACCTACTGACATCATCACAGGTGCATCGTCTTTCAGTGTGAAAATAAGTATAATTCCAACAATAATAACAACAACACCACAACATAGGGCACCAGATCCACCCAAGAATCCGAGCAAGATTAGTCCAATATCCTCGCCCAAGTCCTCAATCAAAACGTCATCATATGTTACTGAAACATTCTCACTCGATTCGAATGAGAAGGTGCCTGCAAAGCATCCAAAGCAGGCACGTCCAAGCTTGACAAAACCATCACGTTCCATATTTTTATTGCGAGCATCTGTATCACAACTCGATGTTTCTAGTCCATCATAATCGAATTCAACTTCGTAATAGAACTCACCATCATACGCACCCCACTCTGCAATACTAGGGTGTTCCGTTACGTTGATCTCAATGTCATCACAGTGATCCCAGATGCCATTCTCGTCAATATCTGTGTACTCACCCTTGACCCAGAAGGTCATACCGATGTCTCCAAATTCATCCGAGTCAACAATCTCGATTGTTCCATTCGAGACATCTTCGAGTCTGAACTTCGTTGAATCTTCAATTCCATCCACGCCAACAGCGCCGATGATCATGCCGAAGATACCGACGATGAAGATACCGATTCCGACGAAAATTGTAACCTTAGCACGCTTATCCATACCTTACGCTCCTTGTGGAGCGATTTAAGACTATGGGGGCGTTCTAAGGCTTCAGTCAAACATTTCGTCTTCTTTCTGACCGGCCATGACGAAGTGCATGACGATCAGAGCAACACCGCCGATGTACAGCAGCAATGCGACGTAATCGAAGCCATTGTCAAAGTTCATCCACCAGCCCATGAATTCTTGATTCTGGACGATAGCACTTTCCATGTCTTCAGCATCGTCATCTTCAATCTCTGATCCTTGAACAATCTGGAATACAGGTTGCAGGTCAGTCATTGCAGGAGTCGATGCAAGATCGGTTCCAGTTCGGGTATCGAGGTAGAAAGTTGATGTTGAGTCACCTGCAATGATGAGACCAGAGACTTCCTCAGCGTGCATGTTGATTTCGCTACCAAAGTAAACCGGAAGAGCAGGAGTCATTGCATCAAGAAGCGTGAAACTCTTGATGAGTTTTGCGGTAATTGGATTTGTAGTTGGATCGACTGATGCTGTACACTTATCGACAGGGATATCTTTGACATCTCCAGTGCCGCTGCAATCAACAGAAGTTACAGCGTAACCGCCAGCATTGACCAAGTCGCCATCACCAGTTAGGAAGCCACCTGTCGTTTGGTTGAGTGACTGTGGCATAACAAGTCCAAAGGTTGCAGTCATCATATCGTCGTTTCTCCATGAGAGTTGGCTTGAACCGTCTTCGGATACTGATTCACCCTTTTCGCAGTCTGCATTGTGTCCAGTGCAGATGACGTAAACGGAGGCAGGTCCAGTGGATACGCCACCAGATCCGTAGTAGGTTTCGTTGGTTTCCAACGTAGCCCATCCAGCGGATGGAGCCGTTGGGTCATCAGCAACCATCATGCTAACTGGGTCAAACCAGCCATAGAGCCAGTTGTTGAGTGGCATGGTCATGTATTGGCCTTGACTACCGAAACTGTCGACGAGGAATCCTGGGACGAAGTCACCATAGATGGCACTCATCATGAGGGTTCGGAGTGCATTTGCAGCATTCGCATCAACGCCATAGAGTGCAGAAACGGTTGTAGCGTTCCATTCCAAAGGAGCAGCAGGTTGCATTGTAGCAAGATCGACTGGAGGCGTCATGCCGGTGAGTTCACCGTAAAGGAAGAGAGTTGCACCTGTTGAAGTTGTAAGACCAAGTGGCCCGTAGAGGATTTCGCCAGATACTGCTGCATCCAATGCAATCGAAGGAGCTCCTTCTGATGCTGGAATGAGAGCAGTTCCCCAAGCACCACCAAGGTTGAGGCTGTTGTCGAGGTAACCACCGTTGACCGGATCTTCGTTACCGAATGTAACATTCACGAATTGTTCCGCAGTCATGGTACCTGTTCCACCGAGGAGTGCCATTGGTAGAGCAGATGCACTGCTCAACCAGCCACCGGCCCATGTTGCGATAGCACCGTAATGTGCAGGATCAACAATCCCGTAAGCGCTCATTGCTTCTTCAGCTTCCATACCCATGAAGTTTGCAAGTCCGAAGGATGTTCCATCCTCGTTTGTAGCGAAGAGACCCATTGGCATATCGGTGTCTTGTCCTCCGAAGAGAAGCCCCATAGCAACAGTGTTGTCAATGTCGACTCCGAGGTAGTTCATGATTCGAGTTGAAGCGTTAACAGCGAGAGGGTCTGCAAACCAGTCGTCATCGGCTCCGCCGTTGACTTCAGCAAAGGTACCTGCTACACCGTAACAGATAGCATAGTCTCGGGCGATTGTAGCGTTGAAATCTGGTGTTGTTTCATCAGCCATGGCTGTGAATCCCCAAACGGACGCACGTTGCATGGTTCCAACGTTAGCAAATCCATTGGCTGCATCAGCCATGATCTCATCATAGGATGCAGTAGGGAAAGCGTCACAGTGTCCAGCAAGCAAGAGAACGCCGTTCATGCTTGTAAGAGATGCATCTTCGCCTGTGATCCATGTAGCGGAATCCATTGCAAAGGAGATGTCGCCCATTGAAGCGTTTCCTGCAAATGTGACTGGATGTCCAGCTGCTGCTTGAGATCCTTGAATGGCTTGTGTGTAGGTGATTGTTTCGCCAGCACCGCTCATGTTGTTCATTCCAGAACTGTTGGTAGCAGCGAAGTAAGCATCGAATGCGTCATAATAGCCAACACCAAGCATCATGGATGCATTGGCAGCATCAACAGGACTACCTGTAACGGCACCTGCTTGAATACCCATGTAGGACATTTCAAGATCTTCTGCAGTCTTCTTTGCAGCGGAGAACGATTCCAATTCAATGGCCATAACACCAGCAGAGAATCCGACCTTAGTCAAATCCATCACGCCTTCAATGGCCATTCCAGTTGCTCCAACAACTTGAGGTTGGAACGGAATGTTGAGTTGGGTAATCATGGTGTTACAATCGTTTGGAGAAGTCTCTGAACAAGTGAAAGCCTTGGATTCATCATAGGTGAGTGTACCCGCAGACTTGTTGAAGTCAATGATGTTTCGAGTTGTTGTGATATCGTATTCAAACGGACCCAACTTCTCGTAGACTGGATCTTCTCCAGCCATGACCTCATCCGCATTGGTCAAATTCCATGCGTAATATGTTCGGTCAGACGTGGACGTTGCCCAATCTGATTCGGCAGTTGTACAGTCTGAATCAGCACATGCTGAATCGTATGGATAGACCTCAAAGTTGTCTTCAACTGCGTCTTCAACCATACTTGTTGCGATCGGTGCTAGTACAACTAAATTCAACAGAATCATTACTGCGCCAGCTATCAATTTTTCATTTCCCATAGGTGTTCCCCAGTACACTAGGGGAATGGTTTACTACTTAACTTTAGGACCTACTGTACTTGATTGCGGTGCCATATGCAATGAATTCGTAACCTGCGGTCTTGTCATCGCCTTTGGATTTCTTTGTTACCATTGACGTCTCAACACGGACGTTGATGATCTCATCGTATCCAGCCTGAAGTGCTTCTTTACGCATATCGTGAAGGACACGTCGACGACCATAGCCAAGCATTTTGTCGTAGGATTCAATTCGGCCACCAAAGAAATTTTTCCAACCACCAAGCATCATCTGCCACCATGAAGGACCGACAGAGATGCTTGTCATAACCAACATTGAAGTTTCGATGTTGTCGGTTCGACTTGGCGTCGATAGGTTGCTGACTGGGTGAGCAGCCCCTGAATCGTTCAGTGCTTTCTCTTCCGCTGCAAGTTTACCGATGATTCGACCCTGATGCCAATTTCCAATAAGCCAGGACCCCAGGGTTGGACCGAAACTGAAAAACAGCCCGATAGCAATCCAGAAGATAATGATAGGTTCCAAGAGACCGCCTCATTGAACAGTTACTGCAGTTCCATACGCAAACAGTTCAGCAGCACCGCCAGATACAGCGGATGTTGCGAATCGGACGTTGACAATGGCGTTTGCTCCACGTGATTGTGCATCCATCATCATGCGTTGAAGGGCTTCGTTTCGAGCTTCTTGAAGCAATTCTGTGTATGCTTTCAGTTCGCCGCCAACCATGTTCTTAAATCCAGCACCGATGTCCTTGAAGACGTTCTTCGCACGGACTGTAGATCCTTGAACGAGACCGAATGATGCGGTGATGAGTTTACCTGGTACAGTTTCTGTGTTTGACAAATGCATGCCTTGTGACATAAACATAGGTTATCACACTGGTTTATTATTCTTGAGCCGTCAAATCAAGGGTTGATTGCGCAACCATTCGAGATCTGAAATGTACAACTGGCGAATATCATCCAGACCGAGAACGAGCATTGCAAGACGTTCAAGCCCCATAC
>MDSV01192168.1_pt1 | contig 24568 bp, 17 predicted proteins | sample 810851 | NCBI WGS metagenome assembly MDSV01 (sample SAMN05326640, study PRJNA326480) | marine metagenome | isolation source: seawater | place: Atlantic Ocean: North East | collected 2012
CGATTTAATGAAGAAGAAAAAAAGACGTGCCGATCATCATCACACGAAAAACCACCCGGTTCGTCGACGCGCGCGCCTCTCGTCTCGTCTCGTCTCGAAACTCACGCTCTCGTGACCTTCGCGGCCAACATGTCGGTGACCACCTTCTTGCCCGCGCGCACCTGCGTCTGGACGCGCTCGATGGCGGCGCTGGATTCGCTCTCCAGCTGCGCGGCGCGCGCCGACGAGTCGCCGCTGCGCGACCGCAACAGACTCTGATACTTCTCCTCCCTCTGCGCTCGGTACGCCGCGATCTCGGCGTCAGCCTCCGCCTTGGCCTGCCGTAAGCGCGAGGTCTTCTCCGCGCGCGCCGCGGTCACGATCGCCTGCGCTTCCTGCTCGGCCGCGAGAAGTTTCTGGATGCCGTCGTGCGAGTCCATCGCGGCGACAGGCGCGCTGACGCGCCGAGGGGGGCTCCACCTACTGCGCGAGCGACGACGCCCTCCGCTGGGATCTGGCGGAGGACGCGCGACTCGCGAGGCCGGCGGGAGGGAAACGCGAGCGAAAGGCTCGCCCCTTCGCGTCTCTTCGCGCGGTCGCCGTCGGGTACTCGAGCAGACCCGCGAAGTGTGTTCCGCGACGCGACGAATGAGAGGGACGTCTGCTCCCGCTTCGGAACCCCGTGTGTGTGTAGGGGTGAGCGACGCGGGTGTGTTTCGCCCTTCAATACTCGAAAACGACGCACTGAATGCTCTGTGATACTAAAATTCGCGACTCTTTGTCCTATCGCTCTGTCCTTTCTTCACAGCGAAGAAAGGAAGACGCTCGATCCTCGCGCGATGAACACGTCTCGGCTTTTTGCCGGTCGATTGGCCCGTCGCAGCGCACTCGACGACGTCGCGCGCACAGTACCGCCACGATGTCCGCCGCCTCTTTCACCGTCAAGCCCGTCATGCAGGTGCGTGTCCGGTCCGGCTCGTCAGGTCGCGCGCGCCGCGGCACGCTCGCCGCGTGCCCCCCGCCGTTTCCCCGACGCGACGCGCACGTCTCGACTCGTCGCGAGCGCACATCACTCACCGCGATTCCTCCTTCCTCCTGCCGTCGTTCCCGCAGGTGACGCGCCAGTTCGCGTCCCTGGGCAACACCTTCACGAAGAAGGCCGCCGCCGCGCCCGCGAAGGTGGACACCACCGTGCAGAGTACGTACAGCGGCATCGCCTCGACACGCGTCGCGGCGCTACCGGCGCGCCAGCTTTTCCGCTATAGATAGGGTCATAGGGTTTTGGTGCCCACCGAAACGGCGCGGCTCCACTGTCTTTTCAGTCTCGCGAAAACGGAAACGCGAGCGCAGCGCTTTTTCGAGGCGAAAACGATAAGACGCGCGCGTCGCTGACCCTCCCGCTCCTGTTCGTCCCCGTCTCCCCGCAGGCATCCACGGTAAGTCCGGGCGCAAGTGCATGCTGACTGGCAAGAAGGCGAACAACGGCTGGACCGTGTCGTTTTCGCACATCCGCAACAAGAAGCTGCAGGGCGTGAACCTCCAGTTCAAGCGCGTGTACTGGCCCGAGAAGCAGCGGTACGTCCGCCTGCGCATCTCCACCAAGGCGCTCAAGACCATCAACAAGCTCGGGCTGGAGGTGATGGCGGAGCGCGCCGGTCTGGACCTCGAGTCCCTGCCGTACACCGACGCGGACCCCGCGCGCAAGGAGTGGCTCGTGGAGAACGGCGCGGCGCCCACGAAGAAGAACAAGCGCGCGCCCAGGGACGGCCCGAAGAAGCTGTACATTCCCAAGTGGAAGGAGGCGCGGATGGCCAAGCAGGGGAACGCGGCGACGGAAACCAAGGCGTTCGCGGAGCGCTGGGGCATGGAGGTGGCGTGATTCGATCATCGACACGCTCCGACCGTGAACCTCGCGGGTCACGGATCGACCGTGCCCGAAGGGCTTTCAACGCGGCGGTTTAGAAGGCTTATAGAGCGCGAGCGCGCGCGCGCCGGCGGTCGTAGGAACGAACGGCGGGGCGTGTAACGAATTCTTTACATCACGCGACGCGACGGCGCGCGCGACGCGCGACGCGCGACGCGCGACACGCCACCGTCTGTTTACCCCATGTACTTGATGCAGAACTCCGCGCCCTGCTCCGCCTCGAGGCCGAGGTCTGCGGGCCTCGCGCCGGCGGCGACGGCGACTTCCGCGACGGCGCGATACTCGAGCGGGTTTTGCGTCACCGCCTTGGTGAGCGCGTGGTCGATTTTCTTCGCCGCCGCGTACGCGGCTCCCCATTTCGGGTCGTGGCTCGGCGCACTCGGCCCGGTTCGTCGCGACGCGAACACATCGAAGGCGCCGTCGGCGTCGTCCACGCCGAAAGAAACGCCGTAGGTGTCGTGCTTGACGACGAGCGGCGCGGCGTCGCCGGGTCGCACTCGGAACTCCTCCAGGTACTGCACGGCTTGCTGCCAAGTCTGGCCTTTCGTGCCGTCGTACGGGGAGGTGGACAGCGTGACGGTCTCGCCGTTCTCGTCCGCGCCGAGCTCGAGCTCGAACCAGAACGCCACCGCGTTGCACGTGCCTTCCGTGGTGATTTTCGGACGCGCTCTCAACTCCTCCGGCTTGAGCGTCTCGGGCGAGACGTCGTAAAAGTCAAACGCGAACGCCGGAAACGGCGCGCTCAGCGCGCGCCACTTTCCTCGGTTCGCGTCGCTCTCCAGGTCCACGCCCTCGTACTCCTCGCGCCAGCGCCAGCGGTTGGCGTGCGAAAAGTCAAACACGAACGTGTCACCACCACCGGAAACGTCTTCTCCCACGAGACGTTCCACGTCGTCAGAATCAGAATCGAAACACGCGCCGAGCTCGATCTCGGTTTCGCCGAAGCGCGTCTCGATGAGCTGCGCGAACATACGCGCGCGCGCGGGCACGAGCGTGTGGCCTTCGCGGAGCAGCCGCGCGCGCGCGGCGGCGATGACGTGCAACGCGCCCTCGCCGATCAGACCGCTGTCGAAAATCTCGAACACCATCACGCCCGCTTTCGCTTTCATCTCCGTCGGCACGCCGTCCGGCTTCAGCGCGCCGTTCAAAGGCTGCAATCCAGGCAGACTCTCGCTCGTCAGCACGTGGCGCGCGTCGCGGTTCAGGCAGTGGATTTTCCCGGCGAAGCCGTTGACGCACGCCGTCTCCTCGCCGACGTCCGTCATGTGCGACGAGCGCTCGATCGCCGTCACGACGTCCGCGCCGGCGCGCGCCGCGAACATCGCCAGAAGCCCGGAACCGGAGCCGGCGTCGATGACGGAGCACGGTCGGAGCGCGGGCGCGGAGGCGCCGGCGTCGCCGCGTCGCGGATTCGGCGGATTCGACGCGACGTCCGCGCGCTTCGCGCGCCCGACGGCGCGTCGTATCGCCTCGTCGTACGCTTCGTTGCGCCCCGCGTCGTTGAGCATGTCGTAGTGCCAGGTCGGTACGGCGCTCGTGCGCGGCGTCGCGGACCCGAACGACTCGGACGCGAAGAACACCTGGTCGTCGTCGCGGCGGACGCGCAGAGAAACGGTCTCGCCTCGCCGCACGAAGACTTCGTCCAGGTACTGCGCGGCGAGGCCCCACGAGGTCGCCGCGAAGAGAGTTCCCGACGACGACGTTCGACGATGCGACGGTTCGCGACTCGGTTCGCTACTTGCGCGACTGCGGTTCGCTCCCGGCGGCGGCTCGGCGCTGCGCAGGACGTCGCCGGAATGCCCCATGTCCGCCTCGAACCAGAACACCACGGCGTTCCACGCGCCGTCTCTCGTCGCGGGGACGGAGAGAACAAAGTCCTCGTCCCACGACGCGTGAGAGGCTTTTTTTTTCTTTTCGAGAAGGTCTTTCTCGTCGTCGTTCGCTTCGTTCGCGTCGTCCCGCGCCTCGCGCGCTTTCGTCCGCGCTCGGGCCTGCATGTCGAGGTCGAACACCTCGAACGCGTCCGACAGCGTGACGTGCGGCTCGCGCTTCGGGTCGAAGCGCGCGGTTTGCGGGTGCCACCTGTACGCGTTCATCGCGCGCAGGTCGAGACCGCGCACGCTCTCGAGCCTGATCTGCGCCAGGCACGCGAAGGTTTTCAGGCGACGCGGGGACACGAGGGCGTCGATCGACACGAGACCTTTCGACGCGACCGCGTCGATCGAGCGCAGCAGTTTCATGCCCAGCCCGCCGGCTCGGTCGAGGATGTCGACGAGCACGACGTCCGCCTTAGCCGCGCGCGCGTCTTCCCGAATGAGGTCCCCCGCGGCCAAACCGTCGACGGGTTTGTCGAGCACGGTCACCGTTCCGGGTTTCAGGAGCCCGCGCGCTTCGTTCGCGCGGCACACGCCGCGCGCCGCGCGGAACGAAAACGGCCCGCGCTCGACCGAGAAGACGCGCGCGGCGCCCGCGGCGGCGGCGCACAGCGGCAGAACCCCGGGACCGCCTCCCGAGAGGCACAGCGCCACGATGCCTTCTTTCTCCTTCTCGGCTTCGCGATCCCGAGGCTCCGTCGCGAGGCTCTTCGCCCGCTTCGCCACGAGCATCTTGGCGGCGCGCGCGTACGCGCGCGTGCGCTCGGCGTCTCCCAGCGCCGCGAGCGACAGCTTCGGTGCGGCGAGCTCCGCGAGATTCTTGAAGTGCGCCAGCACGCCGGCGCGCCTCGGGTCCTCGTCGAACGCGCGGCGGTTCAGCGACGAGAGCCTCGCGCCGGGCGCGAACGTCGGACGCCATTCGTGGTCCTCCACGTCCCACTCGGGGCCGGACATGGTCTGGCGCCAGCGCGCCAGCGTGTTCTCTCTGTCGTCGGCGCGCCGCGCCGCGCGGAGCCTGGCCGCCAGCGCGCGGCGCTTCGTGAGCTCCTGCGCCACGAGCCGGCCGCGAGCGTCCTCGCTCTCCGCCCGCGCGACGGCAAGAAGCTCGAGGACGCCGTCAAGGGTGGCGTCGTGTTTCTTTTTTGTCGCGCGGTCGCGCGCGCCCGTTTCATCCGCGTCTCTTGTGCGTTTCGCGACGGAATCGAACGACGCGTCATCCAGACTCTGTTGCGTCGTCTTCGCGCCCACGCCGGTCATGAGCCTGGCGCACGTCTCGAGCGACGCCGCCGCGGCGTGCCACTCCCCCGACGCCGCCAACGCCTTTCCGAGCCGGTAATGCGCCTTCGGCCACGCCGCGTCGAGCGCGACGCACCGCACGGCGTCCGCCACGGCCTCGTTGGTCCGACCCAGCGCCAGGTATGCCGCCGAGCGGTTACTTCGCAGCGCCTTGTCGTCCGGAGCGCCCGCGAGCGCCTGCGTGTAGAAGCGCGCGGCGTCGGAGAAGCGCGCGGCGGCGAAGGCGTCGTTGCCGCACTTTTTGCTGGCCGCCACGGCGTGGCGCACGAGCTCCGGGGGCACGTCCGACACGGAAACGCGCATCTCCTTCTCGATCGCGGCGAGCATGTCCGCGGGGAGCTCGGCAGCGGAGGCGACGAGGCCCGAGTGGGGTGCGGAGACGTTCGCGTCATCGCGCGTCATCGCGACGCGGAAGCGAGCGGTGCTTTCGTGCTTCGGCGCGGTGACGTGACCGCGTCCGATCGGTAGGATCGCGCGTCTCGGGAGCGACGGGCGTTCAAGCGCTCGTTGCCGGACGAATGTCGGTTCGCGGAGACGCCGTGCGTGCTGGAACCAGGCTAGACAATGCTCGCCGGGCGTCGAAGTGGAGCTCTCGCGCGTCGCGTGCTGTGACGCCCGCGACGCGTGCTCTTCCCGCTCTCGATCGTTTTCTTCGAGAAAAGGCGTTTCTTTTTCCGAGCTTTCGGGAGGCGAGGAGCCGTTGCTGATCTCGGCGATTTCCGCTTCGGTCAACGCTCGACGCACCACGGGCGCGGGCACTTCCAGCGCGCGCGCTCGGTGCTGCGGGAGCGCGTCGCGTGTAACCATGGACCCCGAGGTGGCGGAGAAGGCGCGGGGGGTGTTCGTCGAGCTCGCGGCGCACGGCCGGCCCTTCGAGGAGATCCTGTCGAGCGACTTCGCGAACTGGCGCATGTTCTTCCGGTTCGTCAAGGATGCGTCGGCGGACCCCACCACTTCGCTCGGCGAGCTGAACGCCACGAGCTTCCTGGGGAAGCACGACATCTCCGTGTCCGCTTGGGGGAAGAGCGTCAAGGAGCGCTCGCCCTTGTTCAAAGAGGAGTTCGAGAAGTTCATGCGCATCGAGCGCGTCCGCGAGGCGCTCGCTGCGGATCTCGGCACGGAGACGCCCCCTCGTCCCGCCGCTTCGGACGAAGACGCGACCGTCGCGACCGAGACGCGCGTCACGAAAGACATCGCACCTGATGTTCCCTCGAACGTACCCCCGCCCCGCGTCGCGTCTGACGCGTCAGACTCGCCGCGAGGCGCGCCGGTGCGCGAAGCGCCTGCTTCGAAACTCGCCGACGAACCCGCGGCGGATGCGCCGAGCTTCGTCACGCGTCTCGAGCCGGATGTGCCGGCGGCGTTCCACCGCGAGCGCGTCCTCGCGTACTTGGACGGGTTCAAGACGCTGCTTCTGGATCTGCGGACCAAGGTGGACGAGATCGCGACCGCGAACGTGCTCTCGGTGGCAAGCGCCGTCGAGCGCGCCGAGTCGCGCCTGGAAACCGCGCTCGCGCGCGTCGACGCCATGGCGGCGGAGGAGACGAAAACGCAAACGTGAGTGTGCTTTGCGAGTTTGCTTCGCTTCGTCGCGAGATATGAATATACCACCTCGAACGCGCATCGCACTAGAGATACGCACTATATAGCTCGTATAGTCATCTCGTGCGCGTGGTATACGCGATACGCTCGTGTTCGCGCGACGCGCGTTCGTCAAAAGCGTCGAACACCGCGACTCACGCGCCGCCGTCCTCGTCGACATCTCCGGCGACGGCGCCGATGCCGACGGGCGGCCAACTCGGAGGGTCGTACCCCACCCCACCCCACGGGTTACAGCGCAGGATGCGCCACGCCGTCAGCGCGAGCCCCTTCGCGGGTCCGAACCGCCGAAACGCCGTCATGGCGTACTGCGAGCAGGTGGGGACGAAGCGGCACGACGGGGGGGTCAAAGGCGAGATCTGCGTCCGATAGAACCGAATCAGAGTCAAAGCGACGCGCGTCGCGAGCGGTTCCGCCGCGTCTTCAACGGCCGCGTCGTCTTTCCCGTCCGCGTCCTCCGTCCTCGCATCATCGTCCCGAGACGATGACGCGAAGGGCAACTGTCTGTCCTCGCACGCGCGCTTCCGCCGGGGCAGAGGCGACGCCGCGCCCCTGCCGACGCACAGGTGGCACGCGCGCACGTTCGCTCCCGGCGACGTTCTCGGCGCCCGACTTCGCGCTGCCAACCTCGTCGACCGCACCCCGCCCCCGCGCATCTGCCGCGGGAGCTGCGTCGCGGTCGCCATCGGGAGAAACGCGGACGCCGCCCCGCGCGCCGAGACGGTCGCCATCGCGCTCGCCGGGATGGGGGAGGGCGCGCGCGAGAGATGAGCGCGAAGAGCGAAAGCTCGGAAGGCGTGCGCTTTTTCGTCCCTCCCGAACCTGGTATCGATACCTCGGTACAGACTGCTCGCCATACGATCGTCTCGGGCGTTCTCCGCCACGGGCCAACGCAGCTTCGGGTCAAATTCTCGGATCTCGGATCGAAGTGTGGCAGGCGGTGCTGCCTGCCGTTGATAGTTTCGAGTCGCGCCGACTCTCAGCAGAGGGACGGCGCGCGGCTCGGCGCGACCTCCCGATCGGCCGGCGCGATGGCCCCTCTCGGCAGAGGCGTTCCGGCGCTCATCTCGTCGCCGGCGCTTATGAGCGCGTTGCTGGCGTTCAGGTACGCGCGAGCGCGAGTCGCAGACGTCGGGTTTTACTCTCGTCTCTGCCACCTGGACGTTTCGATGCCGCCGGCTTCGGCGACCTCCCCGACTGACCTCCCCGCGCCACTCGCTCGTGACGACTCCCTCACCGGTTGCATCACCGCAGCTTCGCGCAGTCGGCGAAGGTCTTCACGCACTGGTACGTCCGTGTTCGCGCGAATCCGAGAGCGGAGGCGGACGCGACGGCTCGTCCCCGGATCGGCTCTTTCAGCTGCGTATTTTCACGATGCGGGGAAGACCGCCGCGCCGCGCGCTGACACCGTTCCCCGACACGAACCGTTCGCCGAACCGTCACGCGCAGGTACTCCACCGGAAAACTGGACTGGGGCCGCCTGGTGGGCAGCGGCGGCATGCCCTCGTCGCACACCGCGCTGGTCGTCGGCCTGACCACCGCGGTGGGTCTGAAGGAATCCATCGACTCGTCGCTCTTCGCGCTGTGCCTGGTGTTTTCGCTGGTGGTAATGTACGACGCGACCGGGGTCAGGCTGCAGGCGGGCAGGCAGGCGGAGGTGCTGAACCAGATGATCCTAGAGTTGCCACAGCAGCACCCGGTGAGCGACACGCGGCCGTTGCGGGACTCGCTGGGGCACACGCCGGTGGAGGTGGGCGCCGGCGCCATGGTGGGGGTGGTGATCGGCTGGCTGCACTACTCCATGTGGATCACGCAGTGGGGCCCGTGAGACGCGCGGGGCGGGTTCTGCCGGGGAGACGCGCTGGGGGAGACGTAGGGTCTATTTATGTGTAACACGCACGAGCGGGTGATAGAGCGTCGTCTCTCTACCTTTCGAGCGCGACGAGCGCGGTGCCGCCGACGATGGTCAGACCCCCGACCCAGCCCACCCAGCTCATGGTCTCGCCCATCGTCGCGAACGCCCACGCCGCGCCCCAGAGCGGCGTCGTGGACGTGAGCACGGCGGCGCGCGGCGCCGAGACCTTGGCTTGCGCGACGGTTTGCCACCACCCGCACGCCCACCCCGGACCGATCGCCATGAACGCCGTCAGCGCCAGAGCGCGCGGAGACGCGAGCCAGTGTTCGCGTGGTGGCGATGCTTCGTCCAGGCGCCACCGGGAACGAGACGGCGCGGCGGACGACCGCGAGCTCGTGTCCACGAGAAACCACGCGGCGACGAAGAGCGTCATGCACGCCGACCTCGCCGTCGCGAGCGGCAGCTTCGGGAACCGCGGCGCGAGCCTCGAGAGACGGAAGACGAACACGGCCCACGTGACGCTGCCGACGAGCGTCAACGCGTCTCCGAAAAACACGGAAGAGCCGTCTTCTTCCTCCACGCGCCGGATCGATCGATCCTCCACCGCGTCGTTCGCCGTAGTGGCGAAGACGATGAGCGCCGCACCCGCCATCGCGACGCACGCGGCGATCCAAACGTTGGCGCGCACCGCCTCCCCGAAAAAAGCGGACACGAACGGCACCATCATCGTAGTGGACGCGGCGATGAACCCCGCGCGCGTGGCGCCCGTGTACGCCACGCCCGTGCTCTGGAACGCGATGGTGACGAAGTGCCAAAACGCGAGCTCGAACGCCGCGCCCCACAGAAAAACGCCGCGGCCGAGAAGCGCGGACGAAGAGACCGGCGCGCGCGCGGAGGTTGAGGCGGACATCCGCTCGTCGAGCGACGAGGCGCGGCGGGTGCTTTCCTTCTCGCGCCCGGCGCCTTCTTCCGCGGAAACGAGGCTCTGCACGGACCCGAACGCGTCCCCCCGACGTGCCGTCAGTGTCGGCAGCGTCGCGCCGTCACCGCCGCCGCGTCGTCTCCCCCGTCGCCCGGAACACGCGGCGTCCGCGCACGCGGCTTGCGCGACGAACAGCACCGCCACCAGAGAGAACCGCGCCAGGTTGATCTCGCTGGGCGTCGGTGCGCTCCCGTGCTCCGTCGTGTCCGTCAGCAGCATCCGCATACACGGGTGGTACCCACCCCACACGAAAGCCGTCAACAGTAACATGAGCTCGGGGGGCATGCCTTGTCCGGCTCGCAGACGTCGCCACACGCCCCCTGGGTCGTCGTTCGCGCCGCGCTTCTCGCTCATCTCTGACACGTCGCAACCGGCGCGCGTCGCCTCGTCCCGGCGAGGCGTCCGCGGTGCCGAGCCCCTCACGGAGGGGACGCTCGAGTCGCTCGCGATGTTGCCCTCCCCGGGAAGCGACCGTCGCTCTCGCGGCGGCACGGACCCTCCGTCCGCGTCTCCCTCCGCCCGCGCGCCCTCGTTTGGAAGAGACATGCCGACAACTTCGAAGCGACACCCATCGAACGCGATTTGGTCGTGATTGATCGCAGTTGTTCGGCACCTCCGGTCGACTCGCGACGCGCCGAGTCAGCGATTCACGCATTCACCCACCCTTGATCGCCCCCTCGCGTGCCGTTCTTTTTCACTCCCGAGGAATTTGAACCGAATCACATCAGCCGGCGCGTCCGAGACTTCGGCCGCTCCGAGCTGGGGCCGGGGGCGATGGCCGCGGAGGAGGGCGCCGCCGCGCGCGACGCGGCTCGCCCGTTCCCCGTGGACGACACACGCGCCCTCGCCGAGGAGCTCGAGTCCCTGGGCGGCGCTCAGGACGTCGCCGTGGGCGTCGCGTCCGTGTACTGCTCAGTGTGTCCCGCCGCGTCGCGAGCCGCGGCGTTGCGTCGGACCGCCGCGCGCCCGAGGCGCGAGGTGGTCCGCGCGGTGGACGAGCTTCCCGCTGGATCGGGCTCTCGGTTCGTCCTCGAGGTGGACGACCCCGACGAGACGCGGGTCGGCTCGGGGACGGACGGCGACGGCGTCGGACGGAACGGCGGAATCCCGTCGTCTTCCGACGCCGGCGCCGATCGCCGTACGCGCCGGTACCGCGTGGACGGCATCGCCCCGAGCGGCGGCGTCCCCGATGCGATGTGGCGCGACGTCGCGGACTGGCTGCACCGGGGCTTCGACGCCGTCGTCGTCGCGCACGGCCAGAGCGGCGGCGGCAAGACGCGAGCGCTTTTCGGGGACGGCGGCGGCGCGCACGAACGCGACCGGCCGGGTTTGGTGTCTCGCGTCGTCCGCGCGCTCTTCGCGCGCGAGAGGAACGAGGAGAAGCGAGGAGAGAGCGTCGAGGAGAGAGTCGGCGCGGCGAACGCGCCGCGGCGGTTCGCCGTCTCCGCGTGGGAGCTGTCGCCGAGCGGCGACGCGCTGGACCTGCTCGACCCCTCCGGCGAGGGAAAGGGGTTCGCGGTTTCCGGCAGCGGCTCTTTCGCCGGCGCCGGCGACCGCTTCGGCGGCGATCGCGCGTTCGCGCGCGTGCGTTGCGTCGAGGTTCGCGACGCGGAGGAGTGCGAGGCGGCGCTGACGCTCGCGAGGCGCGCGTCGAAGAACTGGACCGTCCCCGCGCGGAGACACGCGCGCGCGCCCACGGAGGGGTTCGCGGGCGCGGCGGCGACGCCGCGGCCGGGACGCGCGCACGCGTTTTTCCGGCTCACCGCCATCTCCGCCGCGGACGACGTCGTCGCCGAGCTGCACGTCGTCGACCTGATCGGCGCCAAGTCGCTCGACGCGGCGACCGACGCGGACGACGACGACGACGAAAACGTAAACGTAAACGAAAGCGGCGCGCGGTTTCGTGTCGCCGCGCGGCTCGACGACCGGCGCGACGTCGCGCGGCAGCTCCTCGCGTTCGGGCGGGTCGTGGACGAGCTGGCGTCCCGCGCGAACCTAGGTCCCGAGACCTCCGGCGCCGGTTCCGTCGATACGATGCGCATCGACGGATCCACGCCGTCGACGACCGTCTCCGCGATCGCCGTCGCCGCGCGCGAGAGCCGTCTGACGCGCGTCTTGGCGCCTCTGCTCGCCGCCGGCGCGCGCCTGTTCTTCCTGGCGTGCGTCTCGCCGCTGGACGCGGACCGCCTGGACACGCTCGAGACGATGCGCGTCGCGCAGCGCGCCGCGCGTCTGCGCTCGGCGTGCGTGCGGCGGCGCATGGCCGCGCCGGAGCACACCGACGGCCTCGACGCGTACCCCAGGCTGGAGTCCCTCCGGGACGTGCTCGCGGAGCGCGCGCGGGACGACGCGCGGCGCGACGCCGCGAACGAGCTTTCCGGAAGTCGCGACGGGGCGGACGCGGACGACTTTTCCGGCGAAACGTTCGACGCCGCTCGATCGAACGCGCTCTTGAGTCCGAACCGACCGGCTCGGCTCCCCACTTCGCTCACGACGCGCCGCGGCGGGTCGAGCTCGACGCGGCGAGCGCCGCGAGCGGGAGAAGAAGCGCTGGGCGCGACGGAATCGCCGTCGCGGAGGCTCGCCGCGGAGGCGTATCTCCGAACGCACGAGCGCGCGACGATGGACGCGTTGGCGTCCAACAGTCTGCGCGACTTCGAGAGCGACGCGGACGCCTCCGCCTCTTTCGCGGCGCGAGCGCTCGCGGAGGAGGACGGAGTCGAGTCGCTCTCGAAGTCGCGCGAGCCCGCAGGGAGGACGCCCGACGGTTCGCCCGCGGCTTTTAAACCCGGCGACGCGGAATCGGACCCGGTCCCCCAGCCGCGACCGCGAGACCGGTCGCTTCCGGAGCCCGCGTCTCTTCCGGACGCGCGCCTCGCGTCGCTCCGCGCGCGCGTTTCCGATCTGTTCGTCTCGGTGACGGCCGGGGCGAACGCGGGGACGAGCGGTCCGGCGCCCGCGCGCGCCGCCGCCGCCGCGTCTGACGCGTACGGCGAGTACTTCGCCGTCGGCGGAATCGCGCGCGGCGCGTCCGGCGAAGGCGACGAAGGCGACGAAGGATCGCACGACGCGTTTGTGAAACCGTTCAGCGAATCGCCGTTCGACGCCGCCTCGGACGCGCGTCTCGGCGAGCACGAGCTCCGCCGGCGCATGGACGCTCTGGCGGCGACGCTCGGCGCCGAGAGGCGCGCGCGCGTCGCGTGCGAGGAGACGCTCGCCGCCGCGAAGCTGGAGTGCGAGACGCGCGTTTTGGAGGCGCGCGCCGCGCAGGACTCGGCGCGACTGCAAGCCGCCGAGCTCCGGAGGCGTCACGACCTGCTCCTGGAGAAGAGCCCGGAGGCGTTCGGGGAGGTTTTCGAGCGCTACGAACGCGACGTCGCTGCCGCCGAGCGCGAGTGCGCGCGCCTGCGCCGCGAAAACCTCGACCTGACTGTCGAACACGCCGGACGCCTCGACGGCGAAGGCGCCCGCGCCTCGAACGAAACCGGCGACCCGACCTTCCCCACGTCGGCCGGGGCGGACGCCTCGACGATACGAACGAGCACCTCGACACAGCCTCCGGCGGTGGGCCCGGAGGCTGGCGTCGCGGCCGTGCTCGCCTCGCGGGACGTGCAGAGGCGCCTCGACAGGCTGTGCGCGGCGCTGCGCAAGTCGGAAGACGCTCGCGCGCGGACGGAGTCCGAGAACGCTGAGCTCCGGCGCCGCGAGCGCGTCACGGCGACGCGCGCGCGCGCGTTCGACGACGCCGCGCGGCGTCTGCGGGTTCTGGAGGCCCAGAACCGGGACGTCACCGAGGCGACGCGCGAGGCGAACCTCGCCGCCGCTCGGGCGAACGCGCTGAGGCACGAAGCGGAAGAGCGCGCCAGGGAGGCGCGCGAAGAAGCGGCTGACCTTCGCGAAGACGCCGATCGCGCCGCGGCAGAGGCGCACCGGGCGAACGCGCGATGCCACGAGCTGGAGGCGTCGTTCCTGGAAAGACGCGCGGCGGTGGGTGGGGCCACCTTAGCGGCTCGGGACGCGGCCTTGGCGTCCGCGCGAGCGGCGGTGGATGTCCCCGACCAGCCCTCGCTGTTGAAGACGGCCGCGGAGCTGCGGTCGGCGGCGACGCGCGCGGCAGGCACGCCGGGCGACGCCTCCGCGCTCGCGCACCTCTTCGACGCCTTCGTGGAGGACATCGAGCGGGGGCTCGAGGCGTCGAAGCGCGCGCGTTCCGGGGCGCGGGAGGGGGAGACCGACGCGGATGAAAATGCGCTGGCGAAGACGTCGAACGGAGGAGGTCGGAAGGCGCGAAACGAAAAAAGTCCGGACGCGGCGAATGTGGATTCCTCCGCGTCCGACGCCGCTTTGGGTTCCGGAGGCGGATCCGTTTCCGCCGCGCCCCGCGGCGTGTCGCGCGTGGCACCGAAGCCGCTCGAAGAGACACAGTCTCCTTCAGTGGCGGGGCTTTCTTCCCCGGAGCGCGAAGCGCGAAAGACGCGAAGCGCCCGGGCCAGCGGCGGCGACGCTCTCGACGCTCTCGACGCTCTCGATTCCGGCGACGACCGAAGCGACCTTTTCGATTCCGAGCCGGTTTTCGGTTTCGGCGGGCCGACGGCTTCGTCGAGCGCGCGGGGCGCGGCGGAGCGCGGGAAGCGGAAGGTCACCGCCGTCTCCAAGAAGCTTACGCTCCGCGCGCCCCCGCCGGACATCGCCGCCGCCGCCGCCGCCGCAGCTGCCGCGCGGCGCGCGCTCGCGCCGCGCGCGCCGTTCGCCACGGACGAGACGTACGACTTCCTGTTCGACCGGCGCGGCGGCGGCGGCTGCGGCGCGGACCCGGACGCGTCAGCGGAGTCTGGCAGAGCGTCTCGGGACCCTTCGCCCGCGCGGCCGAACCTCCCCGCGCCGCTCACGCCTCGCCGCGAGCGGCGGCGGGGCGGCGGTCGGCAGGACGAGAACGCGGGTGACGCGGCGTCTCCGAACGCGTCGCCGCGCGCGGCTCGGAAGCGCCGCTCGGAAGCGGAGACGTTTTCGCCCCCCGAGGCGCGCGCGACGTCCTCCGTCGGCGGCCTCACCCGTTTCCGCGTCGGGCGGTCGCCCTCGCCGAGACGGCGGGTCGACGAGGAAACGCGCACGGGGTTTCCCGCGTCGCCCTCATCGCTGGCGCGGTCGCCCCCAGGCTCGCCGCGCGCGTTCTTCCCGGCAGGGAGGCGCTCGGTGTACGAGCACGGGAGTCCGTAGGTGGCGTTTTATTACTCACGAAGGTTGTTTTCGTCGACGAGAACCCGTCCGCCAATCAGCGTCGAACACGTCGTCGTTTTTTCCGGTGGTTCGAGGTCGCCTTCGCCACGGACTTTTCAGTCTCGCTTTTCTCGCCAGTCCGCGTGGCAGAAAAGCCATCCATCCGTCCTCGCTGGCCACAAGACGATAAGCGTGGGCTTACTTTTTCCGGACGTGTCAGGCGTCCCGCGGCGCCACTCACCCGCGCGCGCTCCTCCGTGGACGCACGTCAAACGCAAGATCACCAACACGCACACCATGTCTTGCGTCTCTGCCACCTCCGCGGTCGCGCGCGTCGCGCCCACCGCGCGCGTCGCCAACAAGCGCGCCGCGAACGTCGCGCCGATGCGCGCGGCTCGCGTGAACGTCGTCGCCGCCGTCGACCTGAACGGTGCGTCTCTTCTCCGCTCAGCGCGACGCGAACCCGTGGCGCTCGCCGCGCGCGCTTCGGTCCGCCGCATCACCCGATCGACGCGGGCTCGAGGCGCGTGCGCGCGCCGGAGCGCGCGCGCTCCAGCCCCGCGTTCGCGCGAAGAGTCGTGGAAAAAACGATCTCGTCGCAGCGCGTCCCACGTGGAGCTTTGGAAAAAAAAGCGACTGTTCGGCATCCGCGCGTTTTTTCGCGCCGCGCGTCGTCGCGCGCCGCCGCGGCCCGTCCCTCACCGTTCCCTCGTGCCGCCCCTGACGAACACACCCCCCGACCGCGAAACCCGCCTTTTTTCTTCTTCGTGCCACAAAAACGCGACGCATCAGCCGTGACCGTCGCGGACACCAAGGCGAAGTTCGTCAACTCGTACCCGTTCCCCATCCCCTCGGTGTGGTCGGTGGCGGTGCAGGAGCTCCTGGTGACGCAGCACTTCGTGCGCTACTCCACCAAGTACTCCTACAGCAAGATCTCGTCGCTCGGTTTCGTGTCCGTGTTCGACCAGCTCTTCGAGGGCTTCCCCTCGGACGAGCAGAAGGAGAAGATCTTCGAGTGCTTCGTCAAGGCGCTGGAGGAGGACCCCGCGCAGATCCGCAAAGACGCCGCGGAGCTCGCGTCCTTCGCCGAGTCGGCGGGCTCCGTGGACGCCATCGTCGCCAACGCCGTGTTCGCCGAGACCAAAGCTCTGAACGACGCGAAGAAGTTCGCGTACAGCCGCTACGACGCCGTCGGGCTGTTCCGCATGCTCGAGCTCGCGGGCGCGGCGGACCCCTCCGCGCTGGAGACGCTCTCCGCCGCCGCGGGCGTCGACTTGAAGAAGGTGAACGGCGACCTGGGGCTGTACAAGGGGCTGCTCTCCAAGCTCGCCTCCGCCAAGGAGCTGCAGAAAGAGATCTTCGAGCGCGAGAAGCGGAAGGACGCCGAGCGCGCGGCGAAGAAGGCGGAGGCGGCGGAGGCGGCGGAGGCGGCTAAGAAGGCGGAGTGAGCGGCGTGCGCGAAGAGAATGGGCTTTCTTCGAAGCTTTGGGGGGTGTGTCGGTGCCCGGGAGGCTGGCTAGCCGCTCGGAGGAGTGAGACGCCGCGCGCGCGCGCGCGCGGCGCCGAGTAATAGAGAATAAAAGGACTAACACTCGCGTTCACGATCGACGGTACCGAACGACGAAGGAACCCCGAGCGGCGTGCGTTGTTCGCCGTCTGCGTGCCGGATCATCTCGTCCAGCCGCTTCATCTGGCGGACGCGTTGCGCGATCTCGCCCATCACGCGCGCTCTGTGCTCGCCTCCGCGTCCGGCGCGTGTCACGGCGTCTAGAAACGCCCACCGCTCGTCAATCTCGCGCGCCAGCTCGTCGCACAGGTCATCCGGCGACATGTCACGCAGCGCCGTTCGTCGTGCGGCGGTCGCGTCTCGTCGTCGCTGTTCCCGTAACGCGAGCGTCGCTCGTCTCTCCTCCTCCGCGTTTTGTCGCGCGTCCCCGTCTCGCGTGGAAAGCTCGAAGCTTCGCCGCGTCATGGTCGCCGCGAGCTTGGCCTTCTCCGACTCCAAGTCGACGCCCCGTTTGGTCTGCGTGCCGTTCCATGTCTCGCGCTCGGGCGCATCGCGAGCGATCGCCTCGCGGGGCTTGATCCCGGCGCGGTGCGCCGGGATCTCGGGGGGCGCGGACGTGCCCGCGCGGCCCACGCGCGGCGCGACCACGCCGTGCGCCTTGGGATGCGGCGGTCTGGAACCCGAGCCCGCGTTTCGAGAAGAGGCGCCGAACCGACCGACGGACGCGTCGTTCAGCGCGTGCTCGACCGCGCGCTTCGAGGCGCCTCCCGCGCGGAGCGTCTCTGCGAGGTGCGCGTGGAGGAGGGGAGGGACAAAAGGCGAGCGCTCGGGCGTGTCAGTGACCAAAGCGCGCCGGACGGACGCCTCGCGGCACGGGACGTCGTCGTTTTCTTCGGGAGGTCAACGCGAGTCGGGATCGCGAGACGCGCGCGCGCTGCGAGACACGTCCACACGCACCCGCGAGGAAACGCTCCGTCTCCTTGGACAGTCCACCGCGTCTCGCGTCCGGTGCGCGCCCGAAGTCCATGGTGCGCCACCTCAGCCGCGCCCGCGCGACTGCTCCCGAACGGCAAGCCGAGCCGTTATGTATTTACCCGCGAGCGCCGAGATTGCGAAAAGGCTTCTCTCGATCTCACCGGTCACCGCGTGGAGTAGTCCGGCAGCGCCGCGATGAGCCGAACTCGTTTGAAACCGGGCTCTCACAGCGCACCGATCGATCGGCGAAGCATTCCACGTCTCGGCGAAAGTTCTGACCGCGCACTCCGCAGGGCTCGTCACACGCGCTCGCGCCGTGTGCCTGGCGTGTCGGCGGCCGTGCCTTCCGGACGCGCCCGCGAGCGGCCATGAGTTTCGTGGAGGGTATCAAGGCGATCCCCGCGGACATCGCCGCGGTCCCCACGCGCGAGGGTAAGCTGAAACGCGCCGCGGAAATAGGGCAGATCCTCGTGGACGAGGTCACCGGCGTGCTGAAAGCCATCCCGTACGGCATTCGCGCGCTGCGGCAGCACAAGAAGCTCCCCGACGCGCTCGCGAGGTCGGATGACGGCACGCACGTCCGCGAGGTGTCCATCGCGCGGAACGTGAGGTACGCGGACTCGCCGCGCGCCGTCATGGACGTCTACCTGCCCAGGGGCGTGTCCCTCGCGGACGAGTTCGCGCTCGACGCGGAAGGGCGGGTAGTGGACGCGGTCGCGACGACGATGGGCTCCGTCGAGACGACGGGCGGCGAAAAAAGAAACCGTTTGGACGAGGACGCGCGCGCTCTCAGAGATGGCGCCGAGAACGCACCTACCAGCCACCCGATTGCGTTGTTCATCCACGGCGGCGTGTGGGCGGTGGGCGAGAAATGGCAGTTCGCGCCGATGGCGCACCGCCTCGCGGAGGAGGGGGTCGTGACGTGCGTTGCGACGTACTCGCTCTTCCCGCAGGCGCTGGCGCCGCGCATGTGGGAGGAGGTGAGCGACGCGTTGACGTTCACCATGGACAACGCCGCGCGGCTATGCCCGGGGGCGTCCGCGGAGCGCGTGGTGCTCATGGGGCACTCCGCGGGCGCGCACCTGTGCGCGATGGCGCTCATGGACAGGCGGGGCGCCGCGCCGCGAGCGGAGGCGAACGAGGAGACGGACGCGTCGTCGTCGCCGCGCAGGCGAGTCGACCGGCGGCAGCCTCGCGCGTTCGTCGGTTTGTGCGGCGTGTACGACATCGACACGCACTACGCGTACGAGGACTCGCGGGGTGTCGCGCTGGTGTCCACGATGGCGCGCGCGATGGGTGGCAGGCAGGGTTTCGACCGCGCGTCGCCCCTGCGCCTGGTCCGCGCCGATCCGGATTCGGTGGCGGTGCGCTTCGCGGAGGCCCCGAGTCTGGCGCCGCGCGGCGAGGACCGCCGGCGCGCGCGGCGCGACGTGAGCGCTTCGGGCGACGAAACCGCGAGCGCTTCCGCGGGCGGCGTCGAGACGGATGTCATGCGGCGCACGGACTGGGCGCCCATGGGTATCATGGACACGGACGAGAACATCTCCGTCGGGGAGATTGTCGCGCAGGCGCGCGCGGCGCGCGCGCGTCCAGCGACGGCGACGAAAGACTTTTCTAAGACGCGCCGCGCGTTCGCCGCGACCGAAACCGGCGACGAGGCGACGCGTGAATCATCGCGAGTCGACGAAAGCGCGATCGGTGGCGTCGGCGATTCCGGAACCGCCGAGCGCGGGAGGGAAGACGCGGGACGAACGGAGACTGAGACGGAGACGGCGCGGCTGGCGGCGTTCGCGACCCGGCGTCGCGCGCCGCCTCCCGGCCCCCCGGCGGGCGCCTTCGCCGGCGACGAGGCCGCGAGGCAGGCGGGTTACGTACAGCCGGGTCTCACTGCGCCTTCGCCTTCGGCCCCGGGAGCGCGACTCGCGCCCGGGTGTTTCCCTCCCGCGTACCTGCTCGCCGGGTGCGCGGACATCACCGTGCCCTGGTTCGAGTCCGCGGAGTTCCACCTGGCGCTCACGGACGCGGGCGCGCGCTCGCGCATGCTGCTGTACCTGAAGGAGCCGCACGGCTCGTTCGTGCTGAAGTGGCACCCGCGAGGCGCCGAGCGCGCGTCCGGCGGCGCGCGGCGCGACGACACGGCGCGTCTCGACGCGATGCGCGGCGGCGCGGACGCGATGAGCGCGTTCGATTGGAACGACGGGCTCGGAGACGGCGACGGCTTGACGCCTTACGCCCGCGACATCGTGCGCGTCATCAAACGCGCGTGACGACGTCTTCGCGCGCGACGAAGCGCGAGGCGCTCGAGTTTTTTTGCGGTAGTATGGATACGCGCACGTGCCGTAGGAGTCTTTTCAAGCGTAGATACGATTATTCGTTCGAGCGCACCTGTTTACGACGACACTTCGAATCAGCCCTTCACCCTTCGCCGGACGCGTCGCGCGTAAAACGCATCCTTCCAAACGACGGCTGAGAGGTCCACCGTCGCTGTTCGTCGCCGCGCGCCTCGGCCAACACTTTTTTCAAGTCTTCCGGAACGGGCCCGCGCAGCTTCTTCGCGAGATACGCCTCCGCCCCTTCCTTCAACGATTTTCGACCCATCACGAAGTTACTCAACGCGATGTTCGGTGAGAACATCAACGTGTACCATCCCTGCTGATGCATCTGTAGCAGCGGATGATGCGCGAAAAGCGTGACGCTGAAGAACACGTTGACGGCGCCGAAAATGACTAATCCCGAAAACGCAACCAACCAACTAACCAGGGAAGCTTGCGACATCGAGAGCGCGGTCAGAACATACGCGACGAACGCGAAGATGGAACCGACGTTGAAGCACAGCATTGTCCAGCCCAACATACAACTCACCACGTACACATCCGTCACTTCAGAGCCAGTCACGAGCATTCCACAACACATCGAGAAAAGGGTGCCAGCAGTCAGGGTCAGTGTGGAGACAGAGGCCACGACGACTGAGGCTATACCGAGACCGTCATTCGAGGCGTAATCTCCGAGCGTAGCCGAGAAAAAGAGCAGTAATCCTTGCACGGTCGCGCTCATCGAACTCATGAACTCGATGCGGGATACCCGCTGGTCTGGAGGAAACAGCAGCAAGTCAAATCCAAGCGCGGTCATCCCAAGCGGCGGTTTTCCCTTCGTGTTCGTTGAGAAGTATTGTCGCACAGAGTCCTCGGCCACAGCATCAAGGCGGTAAGGTCGCAACGGCTTAACGATGTGACTGTGCTTCGCATCCATTTGTCGTTGACATGTGAAGCCAGCGGTGCGTGAAAAGTAGTGCTCTCGTGGGTGAGGTCGTCAAATGACACATCAAAACGAAAATAACTGACAATTGTCGCGCGAGAAAGGCAGATAGCTCATAGCTGTCCTCTGACGTCGCCTCAGCTCACTTCTCGACGGCACCATGTTAGCGCTCTCCGCGACGCACATCGTCGCGCCCGTCGCCGATGTCAGGCGCGGCGTGGGGAAGGTCCGCCGCGCGTCGTCGCGCCGCGTCGTCCCCGCGCGCGCCTCGAGCGGCTCCGACGGCGCGTCGCCCCTCGGACGCGTGTTGGTTCTAGGCGGCACCGGGTTCGTGGGGTCGCGAATCTGCCTCGAGCTGCTCGAGGCGGGGTACGACGTCACCAGCATCTCGAGGAGAGGCACGCCTCCGTCCTCGGACAACGGCGATGCCGACTCCGCGTCCGAAAGCAGAGCCGCGCGTCTGAGAAAATCGGTGGACTGGCGCGTGGGCGACGCCACAAAGCCGGAGACGGCTCGCGACGTGTTACGCGAGGGCGGCTACGTGGGCGTGGTGCACGCGGTCGGGATGCTGCTCGCGTCGGATCTGAACGCGCTCGCGTCCGGGTCGGGCTCGATTCCCGACGCGGACGCGACGTACGACACGGTCACTCGAGTCACCGCGTGTCACGCCGCGGACGCCGCGGTGCGGTGCGTGTCACTCGACGCCGATTTCGTCGATCCGCCGCCGCCGCCGCCGTTCGTCTTCGTGAGCGCCGCCGAGGCGCGCTGGGACTTCGCGGCGCCCTTCGACTGGCTGGAGGAGTACTTGGTCGCGAAACGCGCCGTCGAGAGGCGTCTGGCGACTCTGAACGGGGAACACAAGCTTCGCGCGTCGTGGTTGCGGCCGTCGCTCGTGTACACGTTCGAGAAGCCGGCGGCGCTTCCCGCCGTCTTCGCGTTCGCGCTTGGAAACGCGATCGGGATTCCGTTCGTGGATCGACCCGTCACTGTCGACACGCTCGCGCGCGCGGCGGTCAGGGCGCTGTCGGACGGGGAAACGTCGGGTTGTTTGGATTACCGAGACATGGAGAGGCTCGCGAGCCTTCCGTGAGGGGCGCGGGGGCGTGGGCGAACGCCGCGTGCAGTCGACGCGAGGGCGGAGGTTTTGAAGGGAATTTTTTGCGAAGCGTCTCGCGCGCGCGCGGCTCGAAAACGCGCGTCACATGTACAGGCCCTCCGGCACGCCCTCGCGCTTCTTGTACAGCACCTTCTCTTTCGCCTTGGTGAAGTCCGCGTGCGTGACCTGCATGCGGCGCTCGCGCAGGGCCAGCAAGCCCGCCTCCGTGCACAGCGCCTTGATGTCGGCGCCGGAGAGGTCGTCCTTGGCCATGACGAAGGATTCCAGCTCGACGTCCTCGGCGAGGTTCATGCGTCCGGTGTGGATGCCGAAGATGTGCCGCTTCGTCTTGACATCCGGCAGGGGGAACTCGATCTTGCGGTCGATGCGCCCCGGCCGCAGCAAAGCAGGGTCCAACGACTCGATCTTGTTCGTGGCCATGATCACCTTCACGTCCCCTCGCGCTTCGAACCCGTCCATCTGCGTCAGGAGCTCGATCATCGTGCGCTGGATCTCTTTCTCGCCGCCGCTGTTGCTGTCGTAGCGCTTCGAGCCGACGGCGTCGATCTCGTCGATGAACACGATGGAAGGGGCCATGTCCTCCGCGACGCGGAACAGCTCGCGCACCAGCTTCGGCCCGTCGCCGAGGTACTTCTGGATCAGTTCCGACCCCACCACGCGCAGAAACGACGCGGACGTCGAGTTGGCCACCGCCTTGGCCAGCAGCGTCTTCCCCGTGCCGGGTTCGCCATACAAGATGACCCCCTTCGGCGGCGAGATCCCGATGTCTTCGTACAGCTCCGGGTGCGTCAGCGGGAGCTCCACCGCTTCTTTGATCTCCTGGATCTGGTCCTCCAGCCCGCCGACGTCCGCGTAGGACTCCAGCGGCGCCTTCTCCACCTTCATCACGCTCACCATCGGGTCGACGTCGTCCGCCAAGACGCCCACCACGTTCAAGCCTTTGTTGTGCAGCAGCACCGCGCACCCCGGCTCGAGCTGCGACTTGTCCACGAAGGACATGATGTTCACGTAGTACTCGGGGCCCACGGACGAGGACACGATGGCGTGGCTGCGGTGCGCGAGGCACGGGCGGGGCGAGCGAAGCGTGGCGGGGCGATCGCGGGTCAGCGAGGAGAAGAGGAGGACGCGCGTGCTCGAACGGAAAAAGAAAAAACGCCGGAACCCGTGAACGCCGGCGCCGAGACGGTCGAACCGTCGCGCTCGCGCGACGACGACGATGAAATGAAGATGGGCAGATCTGACGTTCTCTCGCGACGCGGCGCCGCGCGTCGCGATGCGTGATCGGAACGCGCGCGTTCCGGCGTCCAAGACGCGGAGAGGGAGACGTCGCGCGCCACGCACTTGTCATCGATGATCTCCTCGAGGTTCCCCACGGACATGGGCGCGCCCCGCAGGTCATCCACCTTGCTCTTCTCCTCCTCCGCGCGCTCGGTGTGGGGCTTGATCCGCTCCTGGTTCCCCACGAACTCCTCCTCCATGAGAAGCCAGTCTTTCACGCGCTCGAGCTTGAGCTTGCGCAGCAGACACTTGGACGCGGGCGTCACGTTGGGAAGCCGGTTCGCGCCGTCCAGACCCTTCTTCTTCAGCTTCTTCCCCACGCGCGTGGGAGGCGCGGGAGGTTGCCACTTCTTCTTCTCGGGTTTTTTCTTCTTGTCCCCCTGCTGCCCGTCGGGCATGAACCCGCTCTGGTTCTGACCCATCTCGGCCCCTTCGCGACCTGCGGCGCTCGAGCGCGTGCGCGGCGACCTGCTCGCCCCCGAAAACGCCGTGCGGAACACGCGCGCGTCCGACTGTGACGGCGCGCGGACGAAGCCTTCGAACGTCAGATCTGAGACGGGTAGGTCAGCGTTTTGGGCACCTTCCTACGGCAACTTTGAACTCCGCGCGTCGGGGCTGGGTTCGTGACTCAAGAAATGTTCCCTCATCGTCAGGACGTCACCTCTCACCTGCTCACCTCGGCGATCGCTCGAAGTGCCGTCAGTCGAAAACCTTTTTGTTCTCAGCGCCCAGTGACGTCGCGCGCCCCGCCGCACTCGCACGCGCGCCTCCGCGATGAGCGCCGCGAGCGCCCCCCCGGCAGACCGCGGGCTCGGATTGGCGCCTCCCCGCGCGCGCGGGGGCACGTCGGGCGGGATCTTCTCGTACTGGTTCGGGACCTCGTCGCTCCGCGCGGACCCGTCCGACGTGTTCGCGGGGCTGGTGTACCGCCTGCGCGCGCGCGATGCCGCGTTCACGCCGCACGAGCTGACTCTGCTGAAGCAGTGCGAGACGGACGTGCAGGTGCGCGCGGTGACCGCCGGGTACGTCACCGGCGCGGGCACGCACAGCGCGCTCGGGTTCGTCTCCAAGAGGGCGCCCCGTCTGATGCTGAGCGCGCTCGCGGGCGCGTGCGGGGCGTACGCGGGCGTGCAGAGCATGGCGCGCGACTGCATGCGCCGCGTCGCGCGGCTGGAGGACTCGCAGCTCGCGGCGGACGCGCGCTTCGTGATTCGGCAGCTCGCGCCGCACGATCTGCTTGGGCGCGAGCCCGCGGGGGAGAGCGACAAGAGCGAGCGAACGCGCCGTGACGGCGCGGGGACCGCCGCGGCGGTGGCGACGGGCGACGGCGGAGGCGCTCTGCTCGGAGAAGTACACCACGACGCGTCGTCAGACGGCGCCGCCGCGGGGGAGAGCGCGGATGTCGCGCGGCTCGAGATGCGCGGCGACGATTTTTTTTCCGACGCGTCGTCGTCGTCGTCGTTGCTTGCTTCGTCGTCGTCGTCGTCGTTCGAACGCGAACGCGACGCTCACCGCGACGCGCACCGCGGCGACGCGTCGCGCGACGGACGAACGGACGCGGCGCGAGCCGCGCCGTTCGCGACGCGCGCGACGCGGTTCATCCCCCGGGACGCCTTCGGTGACGCGTCTCGCGCCGACAAAGCTCGCGACGACGACGATCGAAACCGAGACGACGTCTCTCGAAACTTGTCGACGCGCTCGAAGCGCGTC